>Ga0209444_10000019_pt1 | contig 84652 bp, 77 predicted proteins | sample LauGreFaBDMM15DN_2_FD_188215 | JGI IMG/M metagenome (GOLD analysis project Ga0209444, IMG submission 188215) | Freshwater lake microbial communities from Lake Michigan, USA - Fa13.BD.MM15.DN (SPAdes) (version 2) | ecosystem: Environmental > Aquatic > Freshwater > Lake | place: Lake Michigan... | reverse complement strand
TCACCATGTTGTCTGCGGTGAAATACGCGTTCACGTAGCGTTGTAAATCCGCCTGCGTAAAACTAGAAACACTTTCCTTTGTACCCAAAATGTTATTTCCGAGTGGATGATTTTTAAACAAATGTTCTTCAAAATCATCAAATATTTTGTCGCTAGGACTATCTAGATACGAATTGATTTCATCCAAAATCACTTCTTTTTCCTTTTCAATCTCCTTTTCAGGAAAAGTAGAATTGATGGAGATATCTGCCAATAATTCCAAGGCTCTTTTCGTATGTTCTTTGGAAAAAGAAGCGTGTAAGCACAATTCTTCTTTCGCCGTATAGGCATTTAATTCACCACCAACTGCATCAATCCGCGAAAGAATGTGCAAGGCATTGCGTGTATTCGTTCCTTTGAACAAACAATGTTCGAGGAAATGTGCTAGTCCAACCTCGTGCGCTTGTTCATACCGTGATCCAGCTGAAAAGAAAAAGCCTAAATGCGCCACTTGATTTGGAACCTGCAAGTGAACCACTCGGATTCCATTCGATAAGGTATGACACGTGGGTTGAAATTTCCTCATTATGGATTTTTACGGATTTGTTTCCAAGAACCATTCTCTGCTACGAACACGATGCGATCGTGTAAGCGTGATGGACGTCCTTGCCAGAATTCGATGCTCGTGGCTTTAATCGCGTATCCTCCCCAATGTGGTGGACGCGGAACATCGTTCGGAAATTGTTGATCGTATTGTTCAAATGCAGCGATTAAATCTCCCGCTCCTTCCAAGGTTTCCGATTGTCGTGATGCCCAAGCACCGAGTTGACTTTCCCTTGGACGAGAAGCAAAATACGCATCACTTTCCTGTTCAGCGATTTTCTCAGCGATTCCTTCGATGCGCAATTGACGTTGTAAGCCTGGCCAGAAAAACAACATGGACACTTTTGAATGAGCCGCGATTTGCTGTCCTTTTTGACTTAAGTAATTCGTGTAAAAAACAAAACGTTCGTCCTTCAGTTCTTTCAAATAAACGATGCGTGAGCTTACTCCTTCCTCCGTCGTAGCCGTACTCAGGACAAACGCATTCGCTTCCGCTTCACCATTGTTGACAGCTTCGTCGAACCAAGCGGAGAACGCAGCAAAAGGATCCATTCCGATAGCGTTCAAAGAACCCTTGTCGAAATCCGCATGATTTTCACGGTATTTTTTCAACCATTCACTCATTCGTCTTCGTCCTTCGAAAAAGCGTCCTCTAATTCACTTGTTGAAGCCTCTTCAGATTCATCCGCTACAAAAACTTCTTCTTCGGTATCGTCAAAATCAGAGCCAGCAGCAGAGAATACCGCGCGAACAGGTGTTCGTTCTTCTAGGTTATCTTCCACCACTTTTATCATCGCAGGACTTTGTACATCTTCCTCAAGGTATGGGAAAACCTCCACGATTGGCGAAGAAACAATGGAAGCAATGTTGAAGTCAATCATTAATGTCGCTAAACTTTCCACGGTACGGTCATAAGCTTCTTTGACAGTCGTCGCGGAAACCAAAAAGTTTTGAGAAACCGTTTTCGCCTTCTCCCCTTCTTCGTCCATGCGGTCATAAGTCACCTTAGATTTGAACCACGTTTCTGTGTCATCGTATTGAAAAATATCATGTAAATCCGTTCGAGCAATTCCGGTCACTTGGAATTCCCCGCGGATGCTAGAACCCAATTCCTCATAGATACGCGCCTCTGCATCCGTAAAGGTCATGGCAGCTAATAAATAAGGTTCGGAAACACGTTTGAACGATCCGTTTTCTAATTGTTTTGTGTATTTTACTTTAACGGTAAACCAACTATTCATGAGGTAATTTTTTAGCTTACAAAGATACTTGCTTTCATGTGATTTAACTCAATTGTTGATAACATTTCGTTGGGGATTTTACATTCATAAAAATCAATTACCTTTAAGAATTGATTTTTCTAATAAAAATTATTTGTGGATGAAAAAAATACTTTTATTCCTCGCACTCGTGTTCATAAGTATTTCCGCCTTTTCACAGAGTCGGTATATTTCTGAAACGACAAAAAAAATCGTCTATACGCGCGATGGGGGTTCCTGTAATTGCTGCGGAAGTTCTACCAATCTCGAATACGATCACATCACTCCCTTTTCGTGTGGCGGAAGCAGTGAAGCGTCGAACATTCAACTACTTTGCATGTCCTGCAACCGCAGTAAATCGAATAGCTGCACCTGTAAAATTCACGATCGGACGGTTGGAACCAATTGCTGTGATGGTGGCTCCACAAAACAACCAACAACTGCGGCAAGACAGTGCTCAGGAACGACTCAAAAAGGAGCGAGGTGTAAAAATAAAACAACTAATTCCAGTGGACGTTGTTACCTACATTAACGTTTAAACGTACCTAATCTCATGAAAAAGACCATTTTATTTGCCGTTGATTTGAAAACGAACGAAGTCATCGTATCAGCATCGGAAAAAGGAAGTAAGGACATTACATTCATTGAACGGATACATCAACATGAAAACGAATTACTCTTCGATGCTGTTTCCTCCATGACTAAGTTGACCAAATCTCCGAAATTTGATTTATCGTTGTTTAAGTCCATGGATAAGGTGTGTCAGTTGATTTATGAGAAACAGAGCGGGAGAACAGAGTGAGAGAACAGAGTGAGAGAACAGAGCGGAAAACGAACGTCGAATCAAACATTTACCTATCTTTGCGCCGCAACCATTAGATCAAGCACTTATGTTGAAGCAAATAAGAATATCCGTTCTCATGGCTGTTTTTAATACTGATTTCTCTTTTATCAAAAGAGCGATTGACTCCGTTTTAAATCAGGATTTTCAGGATTTTGAACTGCTCATTATCGATGATGGCAGTACGGAAAATAACCGTGAAGCCTTATTGGAATACGTGGAGCAACATGAGGATAAAATAATCTACATCCGTCATAGCAATCGTGGACAATCGGCGTCAATTAATCGCGGTGTGTTGTATAGTGCGGGCGAATACATTACCATCCTGGATAGTGACGACGAATACAAACCAACTCATTTAACGAATTGTCTGCGAGAAGTGGAAAACCTAGATTTGATTTGCTCTACCACTGAAACAATCGTCGATACCGTAGAAGATTATTACGTTCCCGATAAAAATGATCAAACGAAACTCATCCATTTAGACGATGCCATCTTGTTTGGAACATTATTTGGGATAAAAAAAGTGTTTACTAGCATAGATTTCAGACGTGGATTCGCTGCGGATGCCGATTTTTACGAAAATGCGAGTGCGCAATTTCGCGTGAAAAAAGTGGACTTAAGATCGTACATTTATCACCGCAATATGCCAAATAGTATATGCTCTACCATCAAAAAAGCTAACATATTAAATTCTTGATTGATGTCTTCTTTGGATATCCACAATTCCGCAACAAAGCGTGACCTCATCATGGCCTGTCACATTACGGGTGTCTTTGATGTAAACCGGAATGAAACCCTGAACGATGACAACTATGAATTGGTGCGCGAATGGGCGGAATCCATCGCGAAACAAAAAATTCAAGGAATCATCTTTCATAATAACTTCAGCGCAGAAACTTGTCAGAAACATGAAAATGAATTCATTTCTTTTATCCACGTCAACCACAACCCTTCATTCAATCCAAACGTATTTCGGTATTTTGTTTACCGTGATTTTCTAGAGAGAACTGTTGATCTGTATGACAATCTTTTCGTGACGGATATTTCTGATGTTACGCTCATGAAGAATCCATTTACAGATACTTATTTTACTGAAAATCCAAGCGCTCTTTTTTGTGGGGATGAACCCAAAATACTGAATAATGAGTGGATGAATGATCATTCAACGCATTTACGTAGCAACATTCCAGATTATGCAACTTATGAACTTATGTTTGCAAATGACACACTCTTAAACTGCGGAATCATTGGAGCAAAAGCTCCTTTATTCTTTGATTTTATTCAGAATTTGTGCGCGATTCACCAACAGGGAAACAGCGACAACAAAACCGCGTTTACCGGTGATATGGGGGCTTTTAATTTTTTAGCGAGGACGAAATTTAACGAAAACCTCAAACACGGAACTCCGGTCAATACTGTTTTCAAAGCATACGAAAACGACCGTCACGATTGCTGGTTTAGGCATAAATAAGAACTTCAATAAGTTGTGATCGCTTTTTACTTCCCAAATCCAAAAGGAAGCAAGTCTTTGACGGAATGAAGTACGATGGTGCGCTTGTCTTGATTCACTAAAATCACACGAATCTTCTTTGCTTGTCTGTTTTCTGTTTCCAACATTACTTGACGACAAGATCCACACGGGGATAATAAAAATTCACTCGGCATCAAATCTCCTCTGGCTACCACACAAATGGTTTCTATCGATTCCGTTGGGTAATTAGCTCCAGCGTAAAAAAGCACCACACGCTCGGCACAAAGTCCGGATGGATACGCAATGTTCTCTTGATTATTCCCTTTTAAGGTGAGTCCGCTCGACAATCGAACCGAAGCCCCAACCTTGAATTGACTGTATGGAGCATACGCTAAATCCATCGCCTCATAGGCTAATTCAACCAACTTTAGGTCAGATTCCGCTAGGTTTTCCCAAGTGGAATGCAGCTCATAATCAAAGTGAAAGGATTTTTGCATAAGTCCTTCAACGTGTATTTTCAAAGGATGTTTCAATTATTCCTCGATTCCGTCGTTTTTTTCAAAGATCTCCACCGCATTTTTCTTAACTTCGTAACCTTAAAATCAATTGAATGCAATCTTTAGAAGAAAAAGCGAGCTACGGTGTGGGAATGAGCATCGGTGAAAGTTTGAAAAACCAACAAATGGAACACATCAACGTGAACCTGATGATGCAAGCCATACAAGCTGTGTTTAACAACGAAACGACGGCCTTATCCCCGGAAGAAGCGAATATTTTCATCCAACAATATTTGGATGAAAAGAAAAATGCTGCCTTCAGTGAAAACAAAGTACAAGGAGAAGCTTTCCTAGCTGAAAACAGCAAAAAGGACGGTGTTCACCAAACGTTCTCTGGATTGCAATATGAAATTCTAACGGATGTTGAAGGCACGAAACCAGGTCCAAGTGACACAGTAACCGTTCACTACCATGGAACCTTAATTGATGGAACCGTTTTCGATAGTTCTGTGATACGTGGGACACCTGCTACTTTTGGTGTGCACCAAGTGATTCCAGGATGGACGGAAGCGCTACAATTGATGTCCCTTGGTTCTAAATTCCGTTTGTACATTCCACAAGAATTGTCTTACGGAGCGAATCCACAACCAGGTGGACCCATCCAACCATTCAGTGCCCTTATTTTTGAAGTTGAACTATTAAACATAAACTAATGATTCGTTATTCCCTATTTATCGCTTTAATTCTCTTACTACAAGCATGTGGTGGAGAAGAGAAAGTTGAATTGAAAACCATGCAAGAAAAATACTCTTATGTATTAGGATGTGAAATTGCTAAACCATTTATTACAGAAAGTCCGTTTAACAAAATGGACAAAGAAAAATTAGTGGAAGGATTTAAATGTAAAGTGGCTGATTCAGAATTTGAAGGACTTTCTAAAACCGTAACAAAATGCATTGGTAAAACAGGAAAAGAGTTTAATGAAAAATTCAATACCGAAGGATCATTGGCTGTGGGAAAAATCAACCGTCAACGTTTTGAAGGATACTTTAAGGACTTAGATGCCTTGCCATTAATTAACATTAAAATGGTCGAAAGAGGTTTCTCCGACGGACTAAACAAGTTAGACATCGAAGTCTTAAAAAACGAGGACCGCAAGAAAATCATGGCAGCTTTTGAAGTGGAAATGAATAAAAAATATGTGAAAATCACAGAGCAGTTCAAAGCAGCTGGTGAAGGTTTTTTAGCGATGAACAAAGCAAAACCAGGAATCATCACAACGGCAAGTGGACTCCAATACCAAGTAATTCAAATGGGTAAAGGTCCAAAACCAAGTGCTACATCCAATGTAAAAGTTCACTACCAAGGAACGGTACCAGAAGGTGGAATATTTGATAGTTCCATAGGAAGAGAACCTGTTGACTTCATTCTAAATCAAGTGATTCCAGGATGGACAGAAGGTATTCAGTTGATGAATGCTGGATCTAAATTTAAATTTTTCATCCCTCAAGAATTAGCGTACGGTGGAAATCCACCACCAAATACGATTATCAAACCTTATTCTCCGTTGATTTTCGAAGTGGAATTAATCAGTTTTGAAAAAGGTGCGGCACCTGACATGAGCATGACTCCACAAGGAATTCGCTAATTAATTGTATTTTTGATTCAAACTCACTCAAATGATCAAACGTTTTCTCTCCCTTCTTTTTTTAGCGACAATTTTCCTGCAAAGCTGTTCTGAGGATGTGAAATTAGCAGGTGACTTTAAGGAAACAGCGGTTGTTTATGGTTTGTTAGATCAAGCCGACTCCCTGCACTATGTGAAAATCACACGTGCTTTTATTGGTCCAGGAAATGCATTGGAAATTGCTCAGATTGCAGATTCTAGTTACTTTGACCAAGTAGATGCAACAATCAGCGAAGTCGTGAACGGTTCTATTACAAGAACTTGGGTGCTGAAAGATACGCTTGTTCAAGACAAGGATACCAACGGTTATTTTTATGGTCCTGAGCAAAAAGTGTATTATTTCAAAACACTACCTACAGCAGCGAATGAAGTGATTCAAACGTCAACGGATCCAATGAAAACGTCATTAAGACCTAGCGCAACATATCGATTTAATGCAATCATCAATGATGGAGAATTTGAAGTTAGTGGTGAAACAAATTTAGTTCGCGGAATCACGACGGTTTCTAGTTCTCAAAACTACACCTTCAAATTTGCCAATAATCCTGGGGAATACTTATCATCTGGATTAGCGGTTTCGAACACAGGTAATTCATACATTGTTAATGGCCAGCTTGACGTAGCTTACAATGAGTACTTTGCTGGGATTCCTTATACTAAATCTTATAATTGGAAAATTGGTGAAAAGGAAGTGAATCCGAATAGTTCCTTTACGTTTTCTGTAAGTGGAAGATCGTTTTATGATTTAATGAAACTTCATTTAACGGACAATGCACAACTAGAGAAAAGAACATTAAAAGGAATTTACATTACCATTACAGGTGGTTCGGAAGAGTTGTTTAATTATATTTCTGTAAATAAACCAAGTTCTAGCCTTGCTCAAAGTAAACCGAGTTATACCAATCTATCGGTGACAAATGGAAAACGTGTGGTTGGTATCTTCTCTTCTCGTCAAACGGTGAAAATTTTCAAACCATTCTACACGTCCCCACAACAAGCGTATATCCGTGCAATCGACAAGAAAAGCACACGTGAATTATGCCAAGGGCCGATAACAGGAACGTATTTGTTCTGTTCAAATCATCCTGGAGATAACGTCGTTAATCAAGAAGAATCCTACGCTTGTCAATAATTTTCTTAGGGTAAACTTCTAGGAGTTCGTATCTTTACCCTTGTGAGTGAAAGACTAACTTATTTTGCGGATGTCCTCCTACCTGTTCCAATACATCAGGTTTTCACCTATCGCATCCCTTTTGAATTAAATGAGCATGTCCAAGCAGGACTTCGCGTCATTGTTCCATTTGGGAAAAACAAATTACTTACGGGTATCGTGACAAAAATTCACGAAAACGTTCCTTCCGTTTACCAAGCAAAATACATTCTTCATCTCTTAGATGAACAGCCTATCATTACACCGAAACAATTGCAATTTTGGGATTGGATTTCTTCTTACTACATGGCGCCAATCGGCGACGTGATGAATGCAGCACTTCCCGCAAACTTCAAACTAGCTAGCGAAACTAAAATCCGACTTCACCCTGAATTTGACACGGCTGTTGATTCACTTCAAGATCGTGAAAAAACAGTTGTCGAGGCCTTAGAAATGAAAGATCAATTGAGTTTGAAAGAACTTTCTGACATTCTAGGAATCAAGACCATTCAACCCTTGATCAAAGTAATGATCGAACGTCGCATCGTATCCTCTAGCGAAGAAATAAACGATCGGTACGCACCAAAAACGATTTTGTGTGTTTCCTTGAACGAAGCATACTTAAATGAAACCAACCTCAATGAATTTATTCAAGAATTGGAGGCTAGCGCACGCGCCCAAAAACAAGTCGATGCTATACTTCAATTCATAAAAATTGGAATGGATCAAGGTGGAATTCACCTTCCTTTATCAAAAAAAACACTCTTAGAGAATCAAGTGAGTGCCTCGGCAATCAGTACGCTAGAAAAACGTGGGTTCTTTGTCCTTGAGCGTTTTCAAATAGACCGGCTAAGTGGACTCAGTAACGAATTGAATGGATTTAAACCACTAACGGAGGCACAGCAAACGGCGTTAACTGAAGTCGAAGCTAGTTTTGAAGAAAAACAAGTAACCTTACTTCACGGTGTGACCGGATCTGGTAAAACAGAAATCTATGTCCAACTGATTCAATCGTATTTGGACCTTGGAAAACAAGTGTTGTTTTTACTACCAGAAATTGCCTTAACAACGCAATTAATTCAACGTTTGTCCGCGTATTTCGGCGAACAAGTTGGAGTCTACCATTCGAAGTTTAATCAGAATGAACGTGTGGAGATTTGGAACCATGTCCTGCACAACGACCCCAACAAATACCGCATCATTTTAGGAGCACGCAGCGCCGTTTTCCTTCCATTTCAAGACCTCGGATTCATTATTGTGGATGAAGAACATGAAAGTTCCTTTAAGCAATACGACCCATCTCCACGCTACCATGCCAGAGATGCAGCGATTGTACTAGGTTCCTTGCACGACGCGAAAGTACTTCTGGGTACAGCAACTCCTGCATTGGAAACCTATTATAACGCGAAACAAGGTAAATTCGGATTGGTTGAACTAAATGAACGCTATAAAGGACTCAAATTACCGGAGATCTGGTGTGCGGATCTAAAACGCGAACGGAAACTGAAAAATATGCAGTCGCATTTTACACCGATGATTTTGGAAGAAATGCAGTCCGCATTAAATAAAGGAGAACAAATCATGCTGTTCCAAAACCGCAGAGGTTACACGCCGTTATGGTCGTGTGAAGTCTGTAATTGGACACCAAAATGTACCAATTGTGACGTTTCGTTAACGTACCACAAACACAGTAATTTATTAAAATGCCATTATTGTAGTTTCACCACCGCTCCGATTGGAAGTTGCAGCGCTTGTGGAAGTAACCGCCTACAAATGCTTGGATTTGGAACAGAAAAAATCGAAGATGAATTGTCGATCATGTTTCCGGATAAAGTGGTCAAACGTCTCGACTTGGACACCACTCGTTCAAAACATGCATATGAGGAAATCATTGAAGAATTCGAACAGCGTCGCATTGACATTCTGATTGGAACGCAGATGATCACCAAAGGACTGGACTTCGATCACGTTTCCATGGTGGGAATCCTCGATGCGGACATGTTGCTCAATCGACCCGACTTTCGCGCTTACGAACGCTCCTATCAACTCATGTCGCAAGTGGCAGGTCGAGCTGGAAGAAAAGATAAACGTGGAAAAGTCATCATTCAAACGGGTAATCCCGATCATTGGGTCATCCAATTGGTACAAGAACATGATTACAAAGGATTCTTTAAACAAGAAATCATCGAGCGACAACAATTCTTTTACCCGCCGTTCTACAAAATGATTCAACTGACCTTGAAGCACACGAACGAACAGGTGGTGCATGCGGCTTCGATTGAATTGGCTGATCAACTTAAGGAAGTGTTTAAGGAACGTGTTCTTGGACCAGAATTCCCCATCATCAAGCGAATACAAAATTATTACTTGAAGGAAATCAAGTTAAAGATAGAACGGAGTGCCCCAGAACGAAAAGTCAAGGAGAAAATCCGTGAGATGATTGATCAATTCTATGCAAAACCAGCAAACAAGTCTGTTAAAATTGTGATCGACGTCGATCCGATGTAATTTCTAAGACATAAAAAAAGGAGTTCTTTCAAACTCCTTTTACATGCGATTCAAAGCCGGCCAACAAGTGGTTTACTAGTGGTAGGTGGTTATCGAACTGCCTTGAATTATCCTAAATAACTTTTTAGTACTCTGTTTTTCGTTGTATGTTTCAAACGACGAATCGCTTTCTCTTTGATTTGACGAACGCGTTCACGTGTCAAGTCAAATTTATCACCGATTTCTTCTAACGAAAGTGGTGCTTTTCCTTCCAATCCGTAGAACATGCTAATGACTTCACTTTCTCTTGGTGTTAATGCTGTCAATGAGCGGCGAATATCGCTTCTCAATGATTCCAAGACCAGATTTGCTTCTGGACTAGGTAAGGAATCTCCTTGCATGACATCGTACATACTTGAAGTCGATTCATCTCCTTCAATTAATGGAGCGTCCATGGATACGTGACGTCCGTTTTGAGAAAGTGTTTGTTTCACTTCTTCTGGCGTAACGTTCAAGAACTCAGCTAACTCATCAGCTGAAGGTGGACGTTCTAACTTTTGTTCCAATTCCGAATAGGCACGATTAATTTTGTTGATGTTACCAATTTTATTCAGGGGTAACCGAACGATACGTGCTTGTTCTGCCAACGCTTGAAGAATCGACTGACGAATCCACCATACAGCGTATGAAATGAACTTGAATCCACGTGTTTCATCAAAACGTTCTGCCGCTTTAATCAAACCTAAGTTTCCTTCGTTGATCAAATCGGGCAAAGCCAAACCTTGATTTTGGTATTGTTTAGATACAGAAACCACGAAACGTAAATTCGCTTTCGTTAAACGCTCTAATGCCGAACGATCTCCTGCCTTGATGCGTCGAGCTAACTCAACTTCTTCATCTGCAGTAATCAAGTCAACACGACCTATTTCCTGTAAATACTTGTCTAAAGATGCGGTTTCCCTGTTGGTAACCTGTTTTGCGATTTTTAACTGCCTCATTTATTTTTTGTTATTGCGTGTCCTTATACTCCCTCATTGAAGAAAAGGTTCTGTTTAAACGCACTTTTTTTTATTAAGTAACGTTTTTTCGAGCTGAAACCTGCTATAAATGAATATCGGAGGCACTTGAATGAATATTGCAATTGATTGACTGACTTAACAATAAATTTATTTTTCAAAATATATATGAAAGAGAAAAAAAAGTAGTTATACAGAAAAAATACTTACATGAAAAATCGTCAATGTTTAGAATGTGCTGTTAAACTTGTAGGAAGAAGAGACCAAAAATTTTGTTCGGATTACTGCCGCAATACGTTTAATAACCGCATCAATGAAGATGCAAACTTAGTTGTGCGTCGCGTAAATACCATTCTTCGAAAAAATCGACGAATACTTGCAAACCTAAATCCAGATGGAAAAAGAACTGTTGAAGGAATATTGCTCGCTGAGGAGGGATTCAATTTTCACTATTACACCAATGTTTATTCCACTAGAAAAGGTTCTAGTTATGTGTTTTGTTATGATTTTGGCTATATTCGAATCAATAATGACCAATACATGTTGGTCCAGAAACAAGACTACGTAAAATAAGAACCGTTTATGTCCAATAACGAACAAATTAAGTGTCCAAATTGTGGGACAAACATCGATGTCACCAATATTCTGTCGCATCAACTAGAGGCGGAACTTCAAGCAAAGTTTCAAGCGCAACTTCAATCAGAACGCTCAAAAATGAATGAGGCAGTGGAGAAACTACGCGATGAGAAATTGGCTTTTGAAGAAAATAAAAAACGTGAAAAGGAACTTTTTCAAGAACAATTGGAAAAATCATTAAAAGAAGAGCGTCGTTCCATCGAAGAGAAACTTAAAATCAAACTTGCTGAAGAACAAAGTGAGCAATTTGATGCTCTTCAAAAGGAACTTAATGAAAAATCTGCCCAGGTAACTGAGCTAAATAAAACCAAAGCCGAAGTGGAACGCCTCAAACGCGAAAAAGAAGAAGCGCAATCCATTGCGCAATTGGCGGCTGAAACGAAGATGAATGAAATACTTCTACTCGAAAAGGAGAAAATTAAAAAACTGGTCGAAGACAGCAATGAACTGCGCATCAAGGAACTTCAGAAAATGCTGGAGGATCAAAAAACGCTGACCGAAGAAATGAAGCGCAAGCAGGAACAAGGCTCCATGCAGTTGCAAGGTGAAGTGCAAGAGTTGGCCATTGAAGAATGGTTGATAGCTCAATTTCCGCTCGACACCATTGAAGAAATTAAAAAAGGTGCTCGGGGCGGCGATTGCATTCAGATTGTCAACACGCGAAGTGACCAAAATTGTGGTAAAATTTATTACGAAAGTAAACGCACGAAAGAATACCAAGCTGGGTGGATTCCGAAATTTAAAGCAGACATGCGTGAAAAAGGTGCAGACATCGGAATTCTTGTAACAGAAGCTATGCCAGCAGATCTTGATCGCATGGGCATGAAAGACGGCGTTTACGTGTGCACCTACGAAGAATTCAAGGGACTTTCAGGAGTCATTCGTGAAACCGTGATACAAGTCCATGCAGCGCTTGGATCCCAAGTGAATCGTGGCGATAAAATGCATATGTTGTATGACTTTTTAACGAGTACCAACTTTCGCATGCAAGTGGAAGCGATTGTGGAAGGATTCACCTCCATGAAAGATGGACTAGAAACCGAAAAACGTTCCATGCAACGCATTTGGAAGGAACGTGAAAAACAGATTGAAAAAGTCATCATCAACACGATTGATATGCACGCCTCGATTCGAGGAATCGCGGGGAATGCGATTCAAAGCGTCAAAGCATTAGAATTACCCGGAGAAAGTGATGATGAAATTATCGAATAGCATATTCCAAGGATCAGCGGGGCGGCAAAGTCTTGTCGATATAGAAATACCCAAGAACTTTAACGGGGAACTAATTGTGTTCGTCCACGGATTCATGGGATTTAAGGATTGGGGCGCTTGGCATTTAGTGCAACAATTCTTCACGGAAAAAGCCTATGGATTTTGTAAATTCAATTTAAGTCACAATGGCGGAACAATTGAAAACGGCATCGACTTCCCCGATGAAGAAGCGTTTGGAAACAACCGCTATTCGTATGAAGTGGCGGATATTGAATGCGCACTAAAGTGGGCAATGTCTCAGGTCGATTTTAAGAAAATTCGACTCATTGGACATTCGCGTGGTGGTGGCGCTGTCATTTTAGCTGGACAAAAACATGGCCACTCCTACCCTATTTCCTCCATTCATACCTGGGCGTCCATTTCAGATATCGGCATGCGCTTTCCGATTGGTGCAGAGTTGAAACAATGGCAACGCAATGGTGTTCGCTATGTGAAAAATGGACGCACCAATCAAGAATTACCGCAGTATTTTTCCCTGTACGAAGATTTCAAACATCACGAAACAGAATTGAATATTCAGCAAGCTATTCAGAAACTGAACATACCGATTACTATTCATCATGGAGATCAAGATACTTCGGTTCCCATTGCGGAAGGAGAATCGTTAGCCAAATGGGCTAAAGTTTCCTTACAGGTTATTTCCGGTGCGGATCATGTTTTCGGAGCTGCTCATCCGTGGATAAGTGCTAAGTTACCGGCTGAATTAGTCATTTTATGTGAGCAAACCTTGCTTGGAATGAACTAAAAAAGGCTGTAGTTTCCTACAGCCTTTAAACGAGGGAGAAGGACGGGTCTCGAACCCGCGACCTCCGGTACCACAAACCGGCGCTCTAACCAACTGAGCTACAATCTCCATTTTAGGTGGGTGCAAATATATTAAATCTTATTTAATTATGGCAATTATTTAGCTAAGTCATTTCAAATTTTCAAAAATAAATCTCTTGATATGACAAATGTTTCATTTCATTTTCCAATTTACTAGTAACTTTCCCATCGGAAAAAAAACACCGATTATTGATGAGAAAATTGAGCGACATTTTACCCACACAACTAAGGAACAGTTATTCCCTTGAATCGTACAAAGTACTTGTAAGCGAATTGGTCGCAAAAGGAAAAACTTCAGGTCCTGATCAGCGTGAGGACCTCATCCATTATACCGCTTTAAATGCGAAACGCATGAAGCGTATTGAAAAAACAACGGTTTTAACTGAGGAACTCAAAAAACAGATTTCCAGTATTCAAGAACCGATGACCTGGATCTTACTCAGTGAAGCTTGGTGTGGCGATGCTGCGCAAATTTTACCTGTGCTAGGGAAAATAGCGGCGGAAAGCGAACAGATCGATTTAAAAATCATTTTACGCGATGAGCATTTGGGTCTTATGGATCAGTATTTAACAAATGGGGGACGTTCCATTCCCAAATTAATTTGTTTAGATCAAAGGCAACAAGAAATTTTTGTTTGGGGTCCACGTCCGGCCACTATTCAACAAATGGTCAACAATACCAAAGCGGAGGGAATCACAGATCACGCCATCTTAGTTGAACGCATACAACATGCCTACAACCAGGACCATACGCAATCAATTCAAAAGGAAATTCAAGAATTATTAGCAAACAAGAAAAGTTAGGCTATAAAAAAAAGCCAATCATGCTGATCGGCTTTTGATTTATTCTTATTAGGCATTATAAAGTACCTCTATTTTCTTGTTCTCTTTCGATGGATTCAAACAGTGCTTTGAAGTTTCCTTTTCCAAAGGATTGTGCTCCTTTTCGTTGAATAATTTCAAAGAACATGGTTGGACGATCGACAACTGGTTTTGTGAAAAGTTGCAATAAGTATCCCTCCTCATCTCTGTCAATCAAAATTCCGTGTTGTTTTAATACCTCAATATCTTCCTCAATGTCTCCTACTCGTTCGAGTAAATCGTCGTAGTACGTTTCTGGGACATACAAAAATTCAACACCACGATCCCGCATGTCAGAAACCGTTGCAACAATATCATTCGTAGCTACTGCGATGTGTTGAACACCTGCACCATTATAAAAATCGATGTACTCCTCAATTTGTGATTTCTTTTTTCCTTCAGCTGGCTCGTTGATTGGGAATTTAATGCGCCCATTTCCGTTCGACATTACTTTAGACATCAACGCGGTGAATTCTGTGGAGATGTCATTGTCATCAAAAGAAATGATTTGCGCAAAGCCCATCACTTTTTTGTAAAACTCACACCATGTATTCATTTCATGCCAATCCACGTTACCCACCATGTGGTCAATGAATTTTAATCCTGTTGGTTCCGGATTGTAATGAGATTCCCATTTACGGTATCCAGGAAGAAAAATTCCTTGGTAGTTTTTACGTTCAACAAAAATGTGAACGGTTTCACCGTACGTATAAATCCCTGAACGAATCACATATCCATTTGCATCCTCTTCTCGTGTAGGCTCCATAAAAGGTTTAGCTCCACGCTTCGTAGTTTCCTCAAATGCTTTCGTAGCATCTTCTACCCAAAGTGCAATCACTTTCACACCATCTCCATGCTTATTGATGTGCTCATTGATAGGTCCATCTGAAGTTAAAGGAGTGGTTAACACCAAACGAATTTTATCTTGTTTCAACACATAAGACACACGATCTTTCAACCCCGTTTCTAGTCCAGCGAATGCCTCCGATTGAAATCCAAACGCTGTTTTATAATAATGTGCCGATTGTTTGGCATTGCCAACATATAACTCGACGTAATCTGTCCCAAGTAAAGGAAGAAAATCCTCCGCCTCGGGGAATAATTTTTCTAAACTATATTCTACGTTTTGTAGATCTTTTAAATTTTTAATTTCTGCTGACATAATGTGTAATTCTTTGCAATATTATGGAAAATTCAGGACTTAGTGAATCCAAGATTTTACATATTCTGGTAATTCCATTTCCATCGCACGCTTCGTCAACTTCAATGGTTTGAACGTATCAATCATAACTGCTAATTCCTGCGTTTCTGTTTTACCTATGGAACGCTCGTAAGCTCCCGGGTGCGGTCCATGCGGAATTCCCGATGGATGTAAGGTAATTTGACCTTTTTCTATGTTATTTCTACTCATGAAATCGCCATCCACATAGTATAAGACCTCATCTGAGTCGATGTTGCTGTGATTATAAGGAGAAGGAATAGAATCTGGATGGTAATCGTATAAACGCGGAACAAAAGAGCAAATCACAAAGGCACTTGTTTCAAACGTTTGATGAATCGGTGGCGGTAAATGCACGCGTCCCGTGATTGGTTCGAAATCGTGAATCGAAAATGCATATGGGAAATTATAGCCGTCCCAACCAACGACATTGAATGGGTGATGTGCATAGACATAATCATATAGAACGTCCTGCTTTTTAATTCGAATCAAGAATTCTCCTTCTTCGTTGTGCGTTTCCAATTCTTGTGGACGGCGCAAATCACGTTCACAAAAAGGTGAATGTTCCAGTAATTGTCCAAACCAGTTTCGGTATCTTTTCGGTGTGTAAACCGGATGAAAAGATTGAATGATGAATAAGCGGTTATCACTGTCATTAAATTCCATTTGGTAAATCATTCCGCGCGGAATCACCAAATAATCTCCATAGCTAAAGTCGATGTTACCTAATTGCGTTCGTAATTTGCCCGATCCACGGTGAATAAAGATGACTTCATCCGCATCCGCATTTTTGTAGAAATACTCGGTCATAGACTTCGTCGGAGCTGCTAATTCAATGTAGCAATCACTGTTCACTAAAACGGGAACACGCGACTCAACATAATCTTCGTTTGGCTTCAAATCGTAGCCTCGAAAACTTCGCATTAACATGTTTTTCTCAATGGCGATTTCTGGCGTAATGTCCCTTTGTCCCCTCACTTCTTTCACCACAGTTGGCGGTTGAATGTGATACATGAGCGTGGACATCCCGTCGAATCCCGCGGTTCCAAATAATTGTTCATGGTATAATTCCCCATTTTCCTGACGAAAAACGGTATGTCGTTTGTGTGGAATTTTTCCTAGTTGATGATAAAAAGGCATAGTTCTAATTTGTGTTGATGAAAACAATCCGTCTAAAATTAGTTAAAAAGATTATTTAACAACAAAACTAAAGAGCTCTGAATGACTAATAAATGATTTTAATCAGTTTTCTACGAAATAAAAAATAGAATAGAAACTGAATTATAACAAAAGCAAAACTTAAATTTGTCCAAACACTTCATTACATGTCAAAAATCATTGTCATCGGTTCATGTGGACAAATAGGTACCGAACTCGTCCTAGCATTGCGAAATATTAATGGTGAAACAAATGTCATTGCTGCCGATTTAAAAGAGGAATGTCCACCTATTTTGAATAATGGTCCATATAAAAAAATGGACATTCTAGATCGCGAAGCGGTGCGGTCGTATATCATTAAAGAAAAAGTAGATGAGGTCTATTTACTCGCTGCATTACTCTCTGCTACAGCGGAAAAGAATCCAGATTTTGCATGGAAATTAAATATGGAAGGATTGTTTACCATTTTAGATTTAGCAAAAGAAGGACATTTGAAAAAAGTATTTTGGCCAAGTTCCATAGCCGTTTTTGGTCCAACAACACCAGCCGATTTAACACCACAACGCACCGTAATGGAACCATCCACCGTTTACGGAATTTCTAAACAAGCGGGAGAACGTTGGTGTGAATATTACCACAACAAATTTGGAGTAGATGTTCGAAGTATCCGTTATCCAGGATTGATTTCCTACAAAAGTTTACCAGGTGGAGGAACCACTGATTATGCAGTGGACATTTTTTACAAAGCGAAATCACAAGGAAACTTTACTTGTTTCTTAAAGGAAGATACTGCTCTTCCAATGATGTTTATGGACGATGCTATTCGCGGAACCATTGAATTGATGCAAGCACCAGCCGAAAAGGTTAAAATTCGTTCAGCCTATAACATAGCTGGATCGTCATTTACCCCAGCTGAATTGGCAAAATCGATTCAACGACATTTACCTCATTTTAGTATTTCCTACGAACCAGATTTTCGTCAATCCATTGCCGATAGCTGGCCAAATAGCATTGATGACTCCTATGCTCAAAAAGATTGGGGATGGAATGCTCAATTTGATACAGACGCAATGGTGAAGATGATGTTGGAAAATCTTGAAGTGTAATATTATCAAGTTATGAACTTTTTAAAGTAGCTCATTCCTAATATGCGCCTCATTTTTTTTGGATTTCTACAAATTCGTAAAGCATTTTGTTTAATTGTTTTGATTTTACATTGAACAAAATTGTTTAACTTTGTTCATTAATTGTTAAACAGGTAATTATGTCAACCTTAGAATTTAATGAAGCACTTATTGGTTTAGAAAATAATCTAACCTCTTTCGCGATGAGTTTTACGAGAAACCATGAAGACGCGAAGGATTTAACGCAAGAAACGATGTTGAAAGCGATCACATATCGCAATTATTACACGCCTCAAACAAACTTTAAAGCATGGGTATTTACCATCATGCGAAATTTATTTATCAATCAATACCGACGAAAAATGAAATCGGGTGCTATATTTGATCATTCAAAGGAATCATACTTAGTATCCAACACACCAAGTCACGAAGAATCTGCCATTGAAATTATTTCGGTGAAGGATATACAAGGAAAAATTGATAGCTTAGGAGAAGAGTACAAAGAGCCATTTGAAATGCACTTTAAAGGGTTCAAGTACAAAGAGATTGCCAATAAATTGGGTATTCCAATTGGAACAGTGAAAAGTCGCATTTTCATAGCGAGAAAAAAATTAATGGTTTGCTTGCCTGACTTTGCCTTTTCAGTAAATTAATTTATGAGTAAAAAAGTTACCATTCTTGGTGCCGGTATTTCCAGTTTATCCACTGCAGCCTTTTTAGGTAAAGCAGGGTATGATGTAACTATTCTAGAAAAAAATAGTCACATTGGTGGACGCGCACGTCAATTTGAAGCAGAAGGTTTTGTGTTTGATATGGGACCAAGTTGGTATTGGATGCCCGATGTTTTTGAGCGATTTTATAATCAGTTTGGTCATACAGCCAGTGATTTTTACGAATTGAAAAGACTCGATCCTTCCTATAGAGTTTATTGGCCTGATCATAGCTATACGGATGTTCCAGCATCTATGAACGAACTTGAAATCTGGTTTGAGTCCTTGGAGCCAGGAAGTTCCCTTCAACTGCGTAAATTCCTAAAAGATGCCGCATACAAATATCAAGTAGGCATGCAAGATTTGGTCTACAAGCCAAGTTTAAGTTTATTGGAATTTGCAGATAGACGAATTCTAGGCGGATTATTGAACATGCATTTACTCTCTTCTTTTTCCTCGTACATTCGAAAATACTTCAAGCATCCAAAAATATTATCTCTGCTCGAATTTCCGGTTTTATTTCTGGGAGCTATGCCAAATGAAACGCCTGCACTTTATTCCTTAATGAATTATGCCGACATGTCCTTAGGTACTTGGTATCCAATGGGAGGCATGCACAAATTCATTGAAGCATTTGCTGAAATCGCTAAAAGTCAAGGAGTAAAAATCCTGACCGATCACGAAGTGAACGGATTTGATACAACGAATTCGCTCGCCACAGCAGCGCGCACAGAACATCAATTATTTGAATCGGATGTGATTGTTTCCGGGGCTGACTACGAGCACACAGAAAGTAAATTGCTGAAAGACAAAGCAAATTATTCGGAGAAATATTGGGATAAGCGGACGATGGCTCCTTCTTGCTTGATTTTCTATGTAGGAATATCCAAAAGATTAGAAAATCTGCAACATCACAACTTGTTTTTCGATGAATCTCTGGAAGAACATGGAAAAGAAATTTATAAAAATCCGAGTTGGCCTACCTCTCCACTGTTTTATTTAAGCGCACCGTCTATCACCGATCCATCCGTAGCACCTGATGGTTGTGAAAATTTATTTTTCCTGATTCCAATTGCTCCTGATTTGAAAGATGAGGATGAAATCCGCGAGAAATATTTTGGGATCATCCTAAAGCGATTGAAAGAAATTACTGGAAATGATATCAGTGAACACATCGTTTACAAAAGAAGCTATTGCATTAATGACTTTAAAGGAGATTACCATGCATTCAAAGGAAATGCGTACGGATTAGCTAATACTTTGCGTCAAACAGCCATATTAAAACCAAGTTTGAAAAACAAAAAACTAAAGAACTTTTATTATACAGGACAACTAACAGTTCCAGGTCCGGGAGTACCTCCATCCATTATTTCTGGAGAAGTTGTGGCTAATCAGATCATGAAAGAATTCCCACTAAAATAAAGGCCATGAAACAATTATTCGACGACATCAGTCAAGAGATGAGTGAGTTAACGACCAAAAGATATAGCACTTCCTTTTCGTTAGGTATTCGATTTTTAGATGCCGGCCTTCACAAACCTATTTATTCTATTTATGGATTTGTTCGTTTTGCAGATGAGATTGTAGATTCGTTTCATGGATTTGATAAGGAAGCATTACTTGCGGATTTTAAAGTTCAAACGTATAGGGCCATCGCAGAAGGAATTTCATTGAATCCGATTCTAAATAGTTTTCAATGGGCCGTGAATAAATATGGGATTCCAATGGATTTGATTGACTCCTTTTTACATTCCATGGAAATGGATTTAAATAAACAAGACTATACGAAGGAACAATATGAATTGTACATTCTTGGTTCGGCAGAAGTTGTTGGACTCATGTGTCTTAAGGTATTCGTTAATGGCAATGAAGTTGAATACGAACGTCTGAAACCAAGTGCAATGAAACTTGGATCCGCCTTTCAAAAGATTAACTTCTTAAGAGATTTAAAGGATGATTATCAAACATTAGGTAGAACATACTTTCCAGGCATTAACATGGGAGAATTCGATACAAAGGTCAAAAAAGAGATTGAGGCAGATATCGAAGCAGATTTCAAGGCTGGATATGAGGGGATTTTACAACTTCCTAAAAATGCTCGATTCGGCGTTTACATGGCTTACAAATATTACTTTAAGTTGTTTAAAAAAATCAAGGAGAAATCAGCTCAAAATATATTAAACGAACGAATTCGTATTCCGAACTACCGAAAAATGCGTATTCTTTTAACTTCCTATGTTAGACACAATTTGAATATACTTTAACATGTTAGAAGAGGTCATTTTAGTAGATGCCGAGGATCAAGTTGTCGGAAGAATGGAAAAAATGGAAGCCCACGAAAAAGGATTGTTGCACCGTGCATTTTCCATTTTAATTCTAAATGAAAAAGGTGAAATGCTACTCCAACAACGCGCTATGGAAAAATACCATTCACCTGGACTTTGGACCAATGCTTGTTGTAGCCATCCACGTCCAAACGAGTCGAATTTAGATGCCGCTTATCGACGATTAGAGGAGGAGATGGGAATGAGGACAAGCATGAAAGAAATTTTTCAATTTACTTATCGCGCTGAACTGGAAGATGGATTAATAGAACATGAAATTGATCACGTATTTTATGGTCTTTCAAATGAAAATCCAAGCATTAATTCAGAAGAGGTGATGGATTTTAAATGGGTTGATTTATGCGAATTACAAAAAGACATTACCCTGCACCCGGTAAAATATACCGCGTGGTTTAAATTATTAATGGTCGACTATTTATCGTCCATAGAAAAAGCGTTAAAACATGAAAGTAAGTAGAAGAGCTACGTTTAATTCAGCTCACCGATTGTTCCGATCCGATTGGTCAGAGGAACAAAACAAAGAGATTTTTGGGAAATGCAGTAATCTAAATTACCACGGACACAACTACGTTTTAGAAGTCATTTTAGATGGAGAAGTAGATCCTGAAACCGGCTATGTAATTGATTTAAAAATCGTGAAAAACGCTATTCAATCTGAGATTTCTGATCGCTTTGACCACAGAAATTTAAATTTAGATTGTCCAGAGTTCAAAGATTTAAATCCAACAGCTGAAAATATTTCGATTGTCGCATGGCAGTTAATGCGCGAAAAAATACCGATGCACCTTGATTTGACCATCAAACTATGGGAAACGGAAAATAATTGTGTAGAATACGCTGGTAAATAGTTCGAAATGGTACTATTTTGGCATCGAAGAGATTTGCGTTTGGAGGACAATGCTGGGTTATATAAAGCATTGAAAGAAAATGATACGGTTCAGCCAATTTTCATTTTTGATCAAAATATCTTAGCAGAACTTCCAAGAAACGACCAACGACTTCGTTTTATACATCAAGAGATTCAAAAATTAAAAGTACAATACCAAGCTTACGGCTCAGACTTAAAAGTCTATGTTGGAAATCCGAACGAGTTAATTTCAAAAATCGCGTCAGACCTTCATTGCACAAAAGTTTATACTAATCGAGATTACGAGCCATATGCTTTAGAACGCGATAAAACTATTTTCACGCAATTAGAAAACATCAAGGTTGCCTTTATTGGCACAAAAGACCACGTTATTTTTGAGAAAAATGAAGTGCTAAAAGATGATGGTTTGCCATACACCATATTCACTCCATACGCCAATAAATGGAAAGCAAGGCTTACGGATGACGATTTAACTTCTTATGAAAGCGAGCAGTACATGAAACACCTGGCGAAACAACAGCAGGTAGAATCGCTAGTATCCATACCCGAACTTGGCTTCATAGACGAAAAAATCCATGACATTCCTGATCGAAAATTTCAGAAAGACATTATCGAGTCTTATCATGAAAATCGCAATTTCCCTCACCTAGATGCCACCAGTAAGTTAAGTGTGCATTTGCGCTTTGGGACGATTAGTATTCGAAAGTTAGCACGCTTAGCCAAAGATCGAAATGAAACGTACCTGAATGAATTAATTTGGAGAGACTTCTATCAAATGATCATTTATCACTTTCCGCATTCCGTTCAAGGCTCCTTTAAAAAGAAATACGATAAAATCCAATGGGAGCAAAATGAAGAACATTTTAAAGCATGGTGTACTGGGAAAACAGGTTATCCGCTCGTGGATGCTGGTATGCGAGAATTGAATGAAACAGGATTCATGCACAATCGTGTACGCATGGTTGTCGCAAGTTTTTTAACTAAACACCTGCTCATTGATTGGCGACGAGGAGAAGCATACTTTGCTCAAAAACTAATGGATTTTGAACTTGCGAGTAACATCGGTGGTTGGCAATGGGCGGCAGGATGCGGATGTGATGCAGCTCCTTACTTTCGCGTATTTAATCCGACTGCGCAACAAGAAAAATTCGATAAACAAAAAGAATACATTCAAAAATGGGTGCCGGAATTTGGGACAAGCTCCTATCCAAGTCCCATCATAGACCACGCTTTTGCGCGTGATCGGGTCCTCACTCGATTTAAACAAGCACTAAATGACTAAATCCATTCAAGTTGGGGACAACTGTCCTCTTTTCTCCTTGCCAAATCAAACAGGAAAAACGGTAGAAATTGCTGATTACCTTGGGAAATCAAAGGTGGTACTATTCTTCTACCCGAAGGACGATACACCAGGATGCACGAAGGAAGCCTGTGAATTCAGGGACCGATACGCAGATTTTATTACACAAGGTTGTGTCGTTTTCGGCATTTCATCCGACAGCGTAGACAGTCACGTTGGATTCATCGAGAAACATGCACTGCCCTACGACTTGCTTTCGGATGCGAAAAAGGAAGTTCGTCAACTTTTCGGTGTCCCAGGTAATTTATTTGGGTTAATCCCTGGTAGGGTTACGTATATCACGAATGAACAAGGAATTGTCATCGGTGTTTTCAATTCGCAATTAGATCCCGTAGGACACATCGATGCCGCATTGAAATTGATCCGAACAAAATAACGGAGATATAAATGGAGTAAATATAATTTTACTGGTTTGAACACCTCTAAAAATGGGCGGTAAAAAATTATCTATACCATAAATGAGTAGTCGTTCTTGTATTTATTAGAACATGTTCTATATTTTTTTTGTGTAAAAAGCATAATGTTCAGAACAAAATATACTATAACTATGTTAAAACCAATATAGTATACATTTAACTTGAATTAAGTGTGTTTTATAAAGATATAGACTATTGTATTATAGACATTTATACACACTTTTTCTTAATATTTAAGCTCATCGAGTATTTTACAAATACTATATTTTCTCATATTATTTGTAACTTTTTTAAAGCAAAATAAAAGTATTTTTCAAATCCTGAAAATTAAATTTGTCACATGAAAAACATGGTTGCGGAAAAAGTCCGCTTAGAAAGATTAAAGCAAAATCTAAGTCAGCAAAATATGGCTGATGAATTGGGGATTACTGCAGCTGCCTATTCTAATTTGGAAAGAGGTGTTTCCGATATCTCCATTACCCGATTATTTGATTTAGCGCGAATTTTAAATCAAACTCCACAATGGTTTGTTGAAGAATTGAATTCATCAAAAGACTTATTCAAGACAGACACGAGAGAGTTGAATGTGCAACATGATTTACTCATCTTACAAAAAGAGGTCGCTTTTCTGAAACAGCAAGTTCAGGTCATTCAAAGTGAATTAACAAATATATAACGCAGAAAAAAAGCCGCATTTAGCGGCTTTTTTTTTTGCAAGTTAATCTTTAAATCATTGTTTGATTAATTGCACTTCGCAATTCAAGTTTATCTCATCACCAACAACAACGTTTCCGGCTTCTGTTACTGCACCCCAAGTCAAATCAAAATCACTGCGTTTGATTTTTCCTGTCAATGACATTCCAGCTTTTGTTTGTCCGTAAGGATCTACGGCAATTCCTGCGAAATCCGCTTTCAACATTACTGGCTTTACTACGCCTTTAATGTTCATGTCTCCTGAAATCTCTAATTCATTATCGTTGATTTTTTTCACCGAAGTTGACTGGAAAGTCATTTCTGGGTGAGCAGCTGCATCAAAGAAATCTGCCGATTTTAAGTGTCCGTCTCTGTCAGCAACACCTGTTTGAATGCTGTCAATCATTGCATTAAATTTGAAGTTTGCCGTACCGAAATCATCTCCGTTAGTAGCCACTTCAGCAGTAAATTGTCCGAAGTTTCCATAAATGTTAGAAATCATCATGTGACGCACTTTGAAACCGATTTCACTGTGCATCCCGTCAATTGTCCATTTAGTATCCATATTTTGTTTTTTTGACAAATGTACGTCCACAGGAAGCCGCGAATCGTTGACCTGTGTTAAGACTTCATACAAGAGCCAAATTTTTCGTATTTTTGATTCATGAAAACATTCATTATCCTGTTTTTCTTTATCCTCCCATGGAATATTAGCGCACAACTCATTACGAATGCTCCGGAAAACAACAAGAAATCGAATGCAAACAAAGACACTACTTCTTTGATTTACTTAGATTTTCAACGGTACATGACCAGCCCGCATTTAACACAAAATACAGCTTTTTTAAATATCCCTTTAGGTGAAAGAGCGAATGAAACAGCCTTAAAAGCGTGGTCCTTTCAGTTCGGTGTTGTTGCACCCATTTCTCGTCATTTCGCTTTTGATGGTGGACTTGCCTTGATTCAAAATGGAGAACAATACCAATGGAATTCCACTTCTACTGACTCTAGTTATGACTATACCACGAAATACCGCTATTTCGGAATGCCGATTCAATTAAAATTTCAAACGGGAAAGGACCTTGTGTTTTTTGTAGGTGCAGGACTTACGCCTCAGTTATTTCAATCGTATGAGCAAAAGATTCATTGGACAGATTCATTAAAGAACAATAGCAAACTAACGATCACTGACGAAACGATGTGTCAATCGTTTGTTTTATCCGCAACAGCTAATGCGGGCATTCAAGTTCATTTTAAAAGTAATTATGGACTCCGCCTTAGTTTAAATTACCGTTATCAACTTACCAATAGCTATGGTCCGTATCAAGACTATAAACATTTTAGCACTGGAATTGGTGGTGGAATTGCGTTAACTAGAAAACTTTAAGTATGAAAGTAGCGGACATCGCAACCTATCTCGAAACATCTTTCCCTCTTTCCTTGCAGGAATCGTATGATAATTCCGGTTTAATTTGCGGACGAATGGACCAAGAAGTAACGGCAGTACTCCTTTGTTTGGATAGTCTAGAAGCGACAGTAGATGAAGCGATCGCTAAAAAATGTGAATTAATTATTGCACATCATCCTATTATTTTCAAAGGGCTAAAAAAAATAACGGGTACATCTTATGTCGAGCGTGTAATCGAAAAATGCATTCAAAATCACATTTCTCTGTATGCCATTCACACGAATCTAGATAATCACATGGAGGGAGTAAATGCGGAAATCGCCAAAAGAATTGGATTAACGAATCGACGTATTCTTCGTCCAATGCAACAACAATTGTACAAGCTTGTCGTATTCGTACCTCAAGACGCACTTGCGACCCTAGATCACGCACTTTTCGAACTTGGCGTTGGAACCATTGGTAATTATACCGAATGTCACTTTAGAACGGAAGGAATAGGGACATTTACTCCAAACGAACGAGCGAATCCAACGATTGGAACAAGTAATTATCGAGAAGAGGTAAAAGAATTTCGTGTAGAATACCTGGTTCCTAAATCGATGATTGGAAAAGCGTTATTCGCGATGAATGAAGCCCATCCATATGAGGAAGTTGCACATGAAATTTATCCGATTGACAACGTCAATCAACATCTTGGTGCTGGAATGATCGGCGAATTGAAGGAACCCATGGAAACGACTGAATTCCTGCTGCAACTGAAAAAATCCTTTCATTGTCAAGTGATTCGACATACCGACATCTGTAAAAAACACATAAAAACTGTGGCGGTTTGTGGCGGATCAGGGAGTTTTTTATTGACGGATGCCATTAGGTCCAAAGCGGACATATTTATTACTGGGGACTTCAAGTACCATGAGTTTTTTGATGCGGAAAATCACTTAATTATTGCCGATATTGGTCATTTTGAAAGCGAACAATTCACTCCTCAATTATTAGCTGAAAAACTTAAAGAAAAATTTACTAAATTTGCAGTCCATTTAACTGATTTAAATACGAATCCTATTAACTATCTATAGAACATGGCAGCAACGGCAACAAAAAAAGAGGTGACCATCGCACAAAAATTGGACGCGCTTTTTGAGCTTCAAAAAATTGATTCTGAAATCGATCGTATTCGTACGATCCGTGGTGAGCTTCCATTAGAAGTTCAAGATTTGGAAGATGAAATCAGCGGACTAACAACACGCGTTGGAAAAATCAACGATGAGATTCAAGAGTTAGATACAGAGATTTCTGACCGTAAAATTGCTTCTAAAGATGCAGATGCGGCAATTTTGAAGTACAAAGAACAACAAAACAACGTTCGCAATAACCGTGAGTTCGAATCACTTTCTAAAGAAATTGAATTCCAAGAATTGGAAATTAAATTACACGAGAAAAAAACGAAAGAAGCACGTTATAAAATCGACTTGAAAAATGAAACGTTGACAGAAGCAACAGATCGTTTGAATTCAAAACAAGGAGATTTAGACATCAAACAATCTGAACTTGATGCGATTATTAGCGAAACGCAGAAAGATGAAGATCGTTTGACAAAGGCTTCAAATGATGCGAAAAAGAAAATCGAAACGCGTTTGGTATTTGCCTATGACCGCCTTCGTCAAAACGCTAAGAACGGTTTGGCAGTAGTACAAGTCATGCGCGGATCTTGTGGTGGATGTTTTAACAAAATCCCACCACAACGTCAACTTGACATTGTAACCAAAAAGAAAATTATCGTATGTGAGCACTGTGGACGTGTTCTTGTTCCAGTTGAAGGTTCAGAAGAATAAGATTTAAAAATAAAAAAAGCGTCCAAATGGACGCTTTTTTTTTGCCCTTTAATTTAACCTAAACGTCACGTCTAATTTCGCTAGTTCTTTAAACAAAAGCGAAGATGGTTGAATCTTCACCGATCTTGATGGAAGGTTCACCTCATATCCCTCTATCGGATCATACACCGTAAAATGTAATTGACAATTACCTTGATTCTGGTTAAAGAGTTCATTCAACTTATCAATCATCAGGTGATCTACTTCCTTTGAGGAAAATTTCAAATGAAGGCTTTTCGTGCGTTTCTCTCTTAAATCTTTCAATAAGTCAATGCTATGCACCACAAACTCTAACTGTTGTCTGTGACGTGGGACTTCGATTCGTCCTTTCATCGTAATGAACGTACCCGGTTCCATGAAGTGCTTAAACTTTAAGTAATTTTCACTGAACAAATTCAAACGGAACGCATCTTGATAGTCTTCCACAGTTAAGGTTCCAAATCCATCACCACGTTTCGTGAAACGATGTTCCGCATTTGTAACAATTGCAGCGATGAGAATATCACGTCCCATGTATTGCGTTAAATCATTCAACATTGATATATTTCCAGTACAGAAAGATTCAATCTCCATTTTAAAATCATCCAAAGGATGTCCAGAAATAAAGATTCCAACGACTTCTTTTTCGCGGTTCAATTTATAAATTGCCGGCCACTCTTCGCAACGTGGAACTTGCGGCTCCGGCATGCTCGTTCCGGTGGATTCACCAAACATCGAAGCTTGTGCTGAATTTTCTTGTTCTTGAAACCCAGCTCCATATCGAACAGCATTTTCTAAGAAACTCCTTCCGCTCGGATCGATTGCGAAATACTGAGCACGGTGTACTCCTGGAAATGAATCAAATCCACCAGCGTATGCCAGACTCTCAAAGGCGCGTTTATTACACACACGTAAACTGATGCGTTTCGTCATGTCAAAAATCGAAGTAAAAAATCCGTTTTTACGCTCTTCTACAATCGCTTCTACCGGAGCAGAACCAAGTCCTTTTATCGCTCCCAATCCAAAGCGAATCGCTCCAGCTTGATTAACAGCAAACGTAAAATTCGACTCATTCACATCAGGTCCAAGAACCGGAACACCCATACGCCTACATTCCTCCATAAAAAACGAAACCTGTTTGATGTCACTCATGTTGTTACTCAAAACAGACGCCATGTATTCAGCCGGATAATTTGCCTTTAAATAGGCGGTTTGGTAAGCAACCCAAGCGTAACACGTCGAGTGAGATTTGTTAAAGGCATAAGATGCAAAAGCCTCCCAGTCCTTCCAAATTTTCTCTAACGTTTCAGACTTATGTCCCTTCCCACTCGCACGTTCTATGAACGTTGGTTTCATTTTATCCAGAACCTTTCGGTCTTTTTTTCCCATTGCTTTTCTCAGTGTATCTGCTTCACCTTTGGTGAAATCAGCCAATTTCTGAGACAATAGCATAACCTGCTCCTGATAAACGGTAATTCCGTATGTTTCCTTTAAGTATTCTTCACAATCATCCAAGTCATAGATGATTTCTTCCTCGCCGTGCTTTCGTTTACAATAGGAAGGAATGTATTCCATTGGGCCTGGACGGTACAAAGCGTTCATGGCAATCAAATCCGCGAAAACTGTCGGTTTTAATTCCTTTAAGTGTTTTTGCATACCTGGGGACTCGTATTGGAAGATCCCAACTGTTTCTCCACGTTGGAACAACGCGTATGTTCGTTCATCCTCGATCGGAAATTCATCGGGATTTAAGTCAATTCCTTTATTTTGTTTGACTAATCGAACCGCGTCTTTTATCAAGGTCAAGGTTTTCAAACCGAGGAAGTCCATTTTCAAGAGTCCAGCAGACTCCGCGACCGAGTTATCGTATTGTGTACAAACCATTTCGGAATCCTTCGCTATAGCAACCGGGACAAAGTTTGTTAAATCGTCCGGTGTTATAATTACTCCACATGCGTGAATTCCTGTGTTTCGAACGGAGCCCTCGATCTCTGTTGCTTTCTGCAGGACCCGCGCTTGCAAATCAGATCCAGCTGCAATGCGACGTAATTCTTTTGCATTCGCAATTGCTTCTTGATTTTTCAGCTTATCGATTAATTCCATATCAGAAAATGAGAACAATTTCTTGAGGGAAAGATCAGGAATTAATTTAGCCAAGCGATCCGCCTCCGGAAGAGGTAAGTTCAACACACGAGCCGTATCTCGAATGGCTGATTTAGCCGCCATGGTTCCGTAGGTGATGATTTGAGCTACCTGATTTGCACCATATTTATTAATTACATAATCAATCACACGTCCACGTCCCTCATCATCAAAGTCAATATCAATATCTGGCATTGAAACGCGGTCTGGATTCAAGAAACGCTCAAAGAGGAGATCGTACTTAATCGGATCGACGTTTGTAATCTGGGTACTATAAGCAACTACTGATCCGGCGGCTGAACCACGTCCGGGACCAACAGATACATTCATTTCTCGCGCAGCGTGACAAAAATCCTGAACAATTAAGAAGTAGCCCGGATATCCCGTTTTCTCAATCGTTGCGAGTTCAAAATCGATGCGTTCTTGAATTTCTGGGGTGATTTCTTTATAGCGTTTTTTCGCGCCTTCATAGGTCAAATGACGCAAAAATGAATTTTCACCACGCTTACCTCCATCCAATACATCTTCAGGGGAAATAAATTCCTGTGGAATATCGAAGGCAGGAAGTAATACCTCACGTGCCAATGCATAAGGCTCACATTTTTCAATGATTTCCTGTACATTTAATATGGCTTCGGGAAGATCGGAAAAAAGCGAGATCATTTCCTCAGTAGACTTGAAATAATATTGATCATTTTCCAAGCCAAATCTAAATCCGCGTCCTTTACCCTTCGGCGTATCCACCAGTTCGTTGTCCTTCACACACAGCAAGACATCGTGCGCTTGAGAATCCGATTGATGGATGTAGTATGTATTATTTGTCGCAACCACTTTTACAGCGTATTTATGTGCCAATTGTATGAGAATTGGATTCACACGTTCTTCCGTTTCCAATTGATGTCGGCTTACTTCGATATAAAAATCTGCGCCAAATTGTTCTTTCCACCATATTAACGCTTCTTCCGCTTGATTTTCCCCGACATTTAAAATCAAATTTGGTATTTCACCATACAAATTTCCAGAAAGAACAATGATGTCCTCTTTGTATTGTTCGATCGCAGCCCTATCGATTCTCGGGACATAATACATTCCCTTTGTGTATGCGATGGAAGCAAGTTTAATGAGGTTTTGATACCCATTCTTATTCTTTGCTAAAAGGACAATCTGATAACCATTATCCTTTACAGATTTATCAGCTAAATTTCGACAGACGTTGAATTCACAGCCAATAATTGGAATTATTTCTTCCTTATCGAATGCTTCGCCATTTTCTTCGGCTAGTTTTCTTTCCTCGCGGACTTTAGCATTATAACTACTTGCTGCTTTTTCAAAGTGAAAGGCGGCCATCATATTCCCGGTATCTGTCAGCGCAACAGCGGTATGTTTGAATTCCGTTGCTTTTTGAATTAATTGTCCGACCTCCGTCGTAGATTGCAGAATGGAATATTGTGAATGGTTATGTAAATGAGCAAATTTAAGCCCTGATAACTTTTCTGTTGACACCGGTGAAGCCGGTTTTCGAACGACTTCTTTTTCTTTTTGCGCCTCTCTTAATTTGGCGCTTTCCGCCTTCAAATTGACATGCTTTAATCCAACTGTTTGAATTTCACTTGGATTTGCTGTGCGGTACGATTCAAAATATCCGGGAGCTTGGAGTAATTCCTCCAAGGAATAGTGTTCTTTTCGAATTAATTCTAAGAAACAGCGCGTCGTGGACTCAACATCGGCAGTTGCATTGTGCGCCTCCTTGAATCCAATATGGAAAAGAAAATCGTGAAGTTCCGTTAAGGTCGGCAATTTGAATTTCCCTCCGCGTCCTCCGGGTAATTGACACATTTCCGCAGTGCGTTCTGTACACGTGTCCAAAATTGGAAGGATCAATGGTGTTTCTTCGCTCATGCGAAAATACTCGCAGCCCATCACATTGATATCGAAACGAACGTTGTGTCCAACAATGAAGTCTGCTTTTTCTAAAGCCTTTTTGAAGAGCAATAAAACATCGGCTAAATCTTCACCGGCTAAATTGGCTAGCTCCGTCGATATCCCATGAATTTGCTCTGATTGAAAGGGTATATTGAATCCCTCTGGGCGAATTAAAAAATCCTTTTGTTCCACCAAGGTTCCATCCGCCTCATGCAATTGCCATGCTAATTGAACGACACGCGGCCAGTTGGACGTATCCGAAATCGGTGCGTTATAATTCCGTGGTAATCCAGTGGTTTCGGTGTCAAAAATCAGGTACATGTGTGGTCTAAAAAAGGAACTTTAAAGATAGGGATTTGTCCGTCATTTTTTCGCGATTGTTGAAAACTATTCTTCCTCGTTTTTTACTACATTTATGTAAAATTGAATCATGCGTCTCCTCCTTTTACTCGTGCTTTTATCTTTCCAGTTCAACAGCTTTGCGCAATTCAAAGAATCCGACTATCACTGCCGCAGAGACTCCGTGATTTCACAAACGAAATATGGCAGCGTTTATGTAACACGTGATCACTCTTGTGACTTATATAGTTGGCTTTGTCCGAATCCAAAAAGCTGGATGAAAGAACACGACATGGCACAAAATTTTCCAGAATTAGCGAATTTCCTGAATCCACAACAGTCCCTAGGTAATTTTTCGCGTTATTGGAATAATTTGTATGAATACCAAGGGAAATATTATGTCTATGGGCCTAGCGATTGGATGGGGAATAGTCCAGATTACATTTCGGATTCTTTCCTGGTTGAAATCACATCTGACATCACTTATTTTCGAATCAAAAAAACAGAAGTCATTCGTTCTTCCGAACTTTTACTGACTGTAAATTTATATGGGGAGGAAGCCACTTTGCGCGTACGACTATTAGCAACTCCGGAAGGCGCATCGCTGTGGGAATACGCGATAAAAAATGAATCCTGGTCTGAATTAAAAGTGTCCAGCGACTTTGTTCGAAGTTACGATATGATCAACAATGACTGTGTGAATCAAAAGTGTTACCAAGAGTTTCACTTCGATGAAATCGATTTGAGTCGTTTAACGTTTATGGATTAAAGACCTAATTGCTTCTCCCAATAATCATTCAGTAAAACAACTAGTTTGCGCGCCATGTTGTTCTGAAAGCGCTTCGTGCGATAACCACCTATCCAATTGATTCCTCTTATGGCGTTTGTGATGATTATTTCATCCGCAGCCAACACATTTTGAGGAAGTATGGCACATTCGTATACCTTAATTCCGTTCGCAATCGCAATATTGATGATTTGCATACGCATGGTTCCAGCTAAACATCCTTCATCCAAGCCAGGAGTGTATAAAACACCATTGCTAACAATAAAAAGATTACAACAAGAAGTTTCCAGAATATTTCCTTTGTCATTGATTAAAAACACATCATCTAATCCCTTATCTTGTGCTGAAAGTGCAGCCATAACGTAGGTCAAGCCAGATTTTGTCTTATAGTTCGATAAAAAGTTCTTCTGTAGCTTAATGTCTTGATAAATATCAATCTCTATGCCTTTCGCATTTAGTTCGAAATGATTGACATCATACGGATAAACCTCCATGTAATAGTTACATTCATTCGATTCGGGCAAATACGATCCGCCAGAAACGCGATCCAAGGAAAGTCGGCAACGACCACCTTCAATTATGCCAGATCTTTGACATAATTCAAGGATTTTCGTTTCAAAAAATTCCGTTGTATAATAAGAAGGCGTGCGCATTTTGATCACTTTCGCACCATCCAACATGCGTTTTACATGGTTTTCCATGTTCAACGGTTTGCCGTTGATGAGGCGAACACTTTCGAAAACCCCATCTCCGTATAAATATCCACGATTACCAGGATGAATTGTTGGTGCATCGTTCGATAAAATAGTACCGTTGTTATTGATGTAAAGCAATGCCATGGCTTCTTTGTCTATGAATTAGTAAAACAAATGTACAAATTGAATTCCTTTTTGCGGGTCCAGCATGAGGACAAACAATATTCCAAAAATTGCACCGCCAAGATGAGCATCATGCGCAATTCCTGTATTGCCTTTTTTCAAGGAATAATATTCAAAGAACAAGTAAAGAGGTCCGAAAACATACGCTGGAATCGGAATAGGGATAAACATCAGTGAAAGAGACAGCGTCGGTTTCCACAAAATTACCGCGAAAAGAACCGCAGAAACCGCACCTGAAGCACCTAAACTTCGGTAATTCGACTGGTCCTGGTGTTTCACCATTGGTAAAAAAGTAGCGGCAATCATTCCAGCAAAATACAATACACAGAAATACACGATTCCAGCATTTCCAAATTGAGTCATCCATTCCAAGTACAAATATTCCCCCATAAAATAGAGCGTCATCATGTTGAATGCTAAATGCGGGAAATCCGCGTGTATGAACGCATGGGTAACAAATCGGTGGTACTCATGTTGGTGTTTAATTCGATAGGGAATAAACAACATGCGCTCCTTCCACTCGGCATTTTTATCTGCCCAGAGCGAAATAATAATTGTTGCAACGAGTATAATTAATAACATAAGTGAATTTCAGTGAAATGTTTTACCTTTCAACAAGTTATCGAAGTTAATGATAATCCGTTTAGTCATGAAAGTATTCTATTTGATTTTCTTATTGATTTTCCTGTTTTCATGCAGCGACAACAAACCCGTCATTCAAAAACACTTTTTGGAGGATCAAAAAATTTCTTTAACGGAGAAAATGTCTCGCATTCTCCGTCCTGAATACCTCTCACAGTTGCACATTGATGCATCCCTGCATGTGGGACTACGTCAATTTTATGCTGCGAACAAATTCCATCCCCTTTTGGTTTCGGATTCTATTTTTACGGAACGTGGCGAGCAAATGAAGCGGTCCTTAGATCAAAGCATTCGCTTCGGCATTCCAGCCACAAGACTTATTTCCATGGATAAGAAGCTGTATCTATTGGAACAAGAAGTAGTGCTAATAAGCAATTTGGCCATTGTTCAATACGATTTGAATCATGGATTCATTGATTTTGAAGCGCAAAAGTTGCGTCCAACGAACATCGATTTTAAGGGATTAAATGACTTGTGGCAACAGAGTAAATCACGTGAATTTGACAGTGTTTTATTGGCCCAAGGTCCAATTGATACAAATTATCATTTCATGGCAAAGCACTTTTTTCATTTTTGTGATACTGCATTTTTAGATGCGGCAACCTTTGCCATCGTTACGGAAAAGGAAAATGTTAGCGCATCATTTTCGGGTACGAAATCCGCCTTGATTTCAAAAAAATACATCACCGAACAGGCCGATAGTTTGTCGACACGTGCTGCTTTGAAATTATTTCAACGCGACAATTTTCTCACTGCAGACGGTAAAATTGGTGAAGCAAGTGCGCAAGCACTATCGGAAAGTTCACTCGCTCGCAGCTTACGTGGTGTAATTGCACTAGATCGTTTGCGTCAAAGGCCCGATAAATTGGAAAAATTCATCCGGATCAACATTCCCTCATTTGAACTTTTTTATTTTGCCAATGACAGTTTGAAAAGTCACCACCGCATCATTGTAGGAAAAGTCACCAATCAAACACCAACCTTAACTTCAAAAATTAATCGGATTGTTTGCTATCCATTTTGGAAAGTACCCTCCTCTATTGCGAAGAAAGAAATAGCGCCAGCATTGAAAGCGAACCGAAATTACCTAGAAAAAAACCATATGAAAATTTACCGTGGGAAAGACAAAGAAGTCAATCCAGACGGTGTCAATTGGAAAAAAATCCAAGAAAACACGTTTCCGTACACGGTCATTCAACAACCAGGCTCAGACAATAGTTTGGGAATCATTAAGTTTGAATTCCCTAATCCTTTCAGTGTCTATGTGCACGATACTCCTTCTAGAAATCTTTTTAATCAAACATATCGGAGTTATTCTCATGGATGTATGCGCTGTGAAAATCCGGTAGATTTAGCTAAAGTGATGCTGCAATATGACAGTCTTGGAAAAAAGTCAAATCCGATTACCGCTGATTCTTTGGACAGCCTTTTAATCTTACAAATCAACCATCCGCTCCGCTTACTGAATCCAGTACCTATTTTTGTTGAATACCAGACAGTTGTTGCGGATCGATCTGGTATTTATTTCCATCATGACCTTTATGGTAGAGAAACATCCTTGGTGAAAATCCTATTGAACGGCAAATAATTCCTAACTTTGACAAAAAAAGTTATGATCGTTTCTCCATCTGTTTTATCCTGTGATTTCGGAAACATTCAACGCGACACGGAGATGTTGGATCAATCTCAAGCAGATTGGTTGCATATCGACGTGATGGACGGTGTATTCGTTCCAAATATTTCATTCGGTTTTCCTGTATTGGAGGCCATACGTAAACACACGAAAAAGACCTTGGACGTGCATATCATGATTGAAAATCCGGATGATTTCTTGGAACAGTTTCAAAAATCTGGTGCTGATATTTTAACGGTACATTACGAAGCGTGCAGACATCTACACCGCACCGTTTCACGCATTAAAGAATTAGGAATGAAGGCTGGTGTTGCTTTGAATCCACACACACCCGTAAGCCTGTTGGAAGATATTGCAGCGGACTTAGATTTGGTATTAATTATGTCGGTTAATCCAGGTTTTGGTGGACAAAAATTCATTCAAAGTAGTGCAGATAAAGTTCGCTCTTTAGTAGAATTAAGAACAAAGAAAAATGCCTCTTTCCTCATTGAAGTCGACGGAGGTGTGAACTTAGAAACAGGAAAGCAATTAGCTGACGCAGGTGCTGATGCGCTCGTTGCTGGAAGTTTTGTTTTTAACTCTGCATCACCTCAAGAGACGATTTCCAAGTTGAAATCCCTCTAAATCGTAACAATAAACGGTTTTCAACGTTAACTAACCCGGTATGAAATTCGTTTCCCTAGTACTTTTTATTTCCCTCGAAGTCTTGTCTTTCGCTCAAATTGAATTGCAGCAAAAAGAGCAGGTCCTAAACGAGCGTTTATTGAACCTTCGCAGCGCCAAAACGGACGAGGAAATGGATCGATTAAATGTGTTGTTCAAAAAAGAAATGGAAGCATTTTTAAAATCTGATGGCGCATTTGAGTACTCCTTTACTTTACTAAAAACCATCGCCGTTTTAGATAGTGAGGATGAGCTTGTCCGCATCATCAATTGGAATATTGAATACACCGATTATTCATACAGTTATGCTGGATTTATCCTAAAAAAAGAGGAAGGGAAGGAAAAAGTGATTGTCACAGAATTAGTCGATAAATTAGACCCCTACACACCGAAACCGGAAGGAATTGTTGATTCTAAAAACTGGTATGGCGCCCTTTACTATAAAATTATCCCCTTCGGACATCATGGAAAAACGGAGTACCTATTAATCGGTTGGGACGGAGGAACCACTGGAAGCAATTTTAAATTGATGGATGTCCTCACCTTTGCTGGTAACGTACCTAAGTTTGGAAGTCCCGTTTTCAAAGCCAACCGCACCACTCTCAAACGAGTTGTTTATGAATATTCGAATCTTTCGAACATGAGCATGCGTTTCGATGAAAAAAATGGCCGGGTCGTATTTGATCATTTATCTCCTGAGTCGCCAGTCTTGGAAGGAGTCTATTCGTATTATATTCCCGATATGACCTATGATTCCTATCGCTATGATTACGACGCGGAAATCTGGGTGCTTCAAGAAGATGTAATCATGACCAACCCAGACGATAATAAGGGAGAGAAATCATTTTACTCCTTAAATTCTCGTACAGGGAAAGTAGAGAAAAACCGCATGAATGCTGATTGGATTAGTCCACAGGATTCAGAAATAGAGAACAATGGCAGCCATGTCGCTCGTACTGGAAACCCAGAAGAGGACCAGGAAATTGAAAATGACCCCCAATTCCCTAAAGTGCGCTTCTTTAGACGACGTCACAAAAATCCAGAAATAATGACCGTTGAACGCGGTAGAAAAAATAAAAAAACCACAACGAACTAATGCAACTAGGAATAATTAATCAACTTACAATTAAACGTTTTGCTCCTCCGGGTGCTTACCTAATCGATTTACAGGACAATGAAGTTCTGTTGCCAAACAAGTATATTCTTCCTGAACATGTGGAAGGAAGTGTGGTAGATGTGTTCGTTATGAAGGATTCGGAAAACAGAATTGTTTGTACAACGGAAGTCCCCCTCATTCTCCTAGGTGAATGTCGTTATTTAGAGGTCATTCACGTGAATCCTTATGGCGCGTTCGTCAACTGGGGATTAGACAAAGACCTTTTGGTTCCATTTAGTGAACAAATACATCGCTTGGAGCAAGAAGAAAAATACTTATTCACCTTGCGCTACGACTTTGAAACAGACCGACTCTTTGGAAGTATGAAGGTTCGTAAAGTGTTAGATTTGTGCGAGGATCAGGAGATGGTTGGTCAGGCCGTTGATTTGTTGATATGCGAAGAAGGGAAATTAGGACGAAATGTACTGGTGAACAATCGCTATGAAGGATTGATTTTCAAAAACCAACAATCGAAAATTCTCGAACGTGGACAAGAAATAAAGGGCTATGTTAGCGTAGTTCGTCCAGATGGAAAATTAGACATTCGCTTAGAACCCATCACATTTGAAAAGTACGATGAAGCCTCTCAATTCATTTTGGATGAACTCATGAAGGTGAAAATCCTTCCCCTCAGCGACCATTCGTCACCGGAAGAAATACGTGAACAATTAGGCATGAGTAAAAAAACCTTCAAGCAAGCGATTGGAAAGTTATACCGTTGGAAAAAAATCATCATCAAAGATGATAGCATTGAGTTGATTGGTTAAAGCTATCGCCAAAGATGGTTTCCATTTGAATGCCATCATCCATAAACATGAATGCCACCCGAAATAACGTTTCTTGTGGGTCCAGTTCGATTTATATGCATTGCATTATTTTCCCGAAAATTTAGCAGCATATTTCGTGGTTTGTTTTCAGACGATTTAGAATCAACATTATTGGATATTTAACAAGTCAAATGGAAAATAAAAAAATGTTTTTTGATAACAATAATGTTTACTTTTATGTTATTAGAAAAGATCGAATATGGACGACTTTCACGCGCAACAAGGGGCATTGGACAAAGAATTGGAACGATTCGTTGAATTGTTAAACCAATTATTGCCTAAATACAACGCCTTATTGAAAAAAGACGACTTGGATAAAAAGGAACTAGTTCGCCTTGGTGAGATTGAAGCCTATTTATTAAGTGTCAACTCGAAAATAATGAATATCAAAAGTGAACTTGAACAGAATTTATTCGGGAAATCTTTAGATACTTATTATAAACTAAAAAATCAAGCGATTGAAGGGAACCCTCAATCACGATTAAAAATGGAAAAGATGCGCGATGCCTTTTCCGAGGCTTTGCAAGCTGGAGACATCATCAATTTGAACTAGTTCAGGGAATGTCTGACTTTTCCATCAATCTTTTCTATTTTTGCAACGATGAACAAATCTGAAAGAATTGCCGTTATTGGCGGTGGAAGTTGGGCAACAGCCATTGTGAAGTTGTTGTGCAACACCCAAGAAAAAGTAAATTGGTGGATGCGAAGCGAAGAATCCGTGGCACACATCCTTCAATACAAACACAATCCAAAATATTTACAGTCTGTTGAATTCGATCTATCCAAATTAGAGATTTCAACGGATTTAAGGCAGGTCATTCAAACAGCAGATGTTGTCATAATCGCCACACCATCCGCATTTTTAACCGAAACATTCTTGCATATTTCAAGTGACTTATTTCAAGGGAAAGTGGTTTTCTCTGCTGTAAAAGGAATTGTTCCAGAATTTAACGCCATTCCCGCCCGCTTCATTCATAAAACACTTGGAACACCATACGAACACATTGGGATTATTTGTGGCCCTTGTCATGCGGAGGAAGTTGCACTTGAGCGCTTATCCTATTTAACGATTGCGTGTAGCGATAGTCAGATTGCGACAAACATGGCAACTGCATTGGCGTGCCGATACATTAAAACAACCACATCGGATGATTTATTCGGAACTGAAATTTCAGCTATATTAAAAAATGTATATGCACTTGCCGCTGGAATTTGTCATGGTATTGGTTACGGAGATAATTTTCAAGCAGTATTGATATCGAATGCGATTCAAGAAATAGAACGATTCATAGATGTGGTGAGTCCCGTGCATCGCGACACTAAAACGAGTGCTTATTTAGGCGATCTTTTGGTGACAGCTTATTCCAATTTCTCTCGTAATCGAACGTTTGGATTCATGATAGGTAAAGGATATTCTGTCAAAACTGCACAATTAGAAATGAACATGATTGCTGAGGGTTATTACGCTACGAATAGTTTGGTTGAAGTCAATAAGAAATTTGATGTAGACATGCCTATTTTGAATGCTGTTTACCGCATACTATACGGAGGAATTTCTCCCGTTATCGAAATGAAAACCCTTGCTGAAAAACTATCTTAATGCACGATTCCATGCTTGTTTTTAAATTTGGGGGCGCATCTGTTAAGGATGCTGCATCTATTCAAAATGTCGCCTCTATTCTTTCGCTTTATCCTGGGAAAAAAATTGCTGTAGTTGTTTCTGCAATGGGAAAATCTACCAATAAACTGGAGAAAATAGTAACTGCGTTGGAAACAAAAAACCATGCGTTGTTTCTTGGGTTAGTGGATGAATTAGAGGCCTTTCACATGAATATCATGGCCGCGTTATTTCCGGAAAGACATATCGAAATCTATCAAAAAATCGCTGAATTATTCGGATCATTAAGAGCACGATTCGAAAGGGACTTTACAAATAATTTAAGTTTTGAGTACGATCAAATTGTTTCCTTTGGAGAAGTAATTTCCTCTCAAATTGTCAGTGCTTATTTAATTGATCAAGATTTTTCAGTGAAATGGTTGGATGCACGAACGCTCATCCGCACCGATCACTCGTATCAGGAAGGAAAAGTGGATTGGGGAAAAACAGAACAATTCGTTCAAGAACGTATGTTTCCAGCATTTCAAGACGCTGATATTCTACTTACTCAAGGATTCATAGGACACGACTCAGAGGGATTCACTACTACTTTAGGACGTGAAGGGTCAGATTACACTGCTGGAATATTAGCCTACTGTGGGAATGCAGAAAGTGTCACTATTTGGAAAGATGTTCCCGGAATGTTAAATGCAGATCCAAAGTATTTTTCCAATACGAAAAAACTAGAAGCCATCTCTTTCAAGGAAGCTATTGAACTTTCGTATTATGGGGCAAGTGTCATACACCCTAAAACTATTCAGCCCCTTCAAAACCGGAATATTCCGCTGTTTGTCAAATCTTTCCTTGACCCCAAAGCAGACGGAACGATTATTCAAGCCTCATCGAGCAAAGACCATTTGGTGCCTTCTTATATTTTTAAATTTGAGCAAGCCTTGTATTCGTTTACACCAAAAGACTTCTCGTTTATTGTAGAAGAAAATCTAAGTGTCATTTTTGGGAAATTATCCGAGTTGAATGTCAAAATTAACTTGATGCAAAACTCCGCTTTAAGTTTTTCGATTTTGGTCGATCAAAACAAACTGAAACGAGATGAATTTCTCGCATTGTTTCAGTCGGACTATGAGGTAAAGTATAACGAAAATCTATCTTTAGTTACGATTCGCCATTACGATGAAGACACCATCCAACAAGTGACGCTTGGAAAAGAAATCCTCCTTCAACAGCGCACGCGACACACCGCGCGATTTGTGTTAAAATAACACGCAAATACCACTTTTATGGTATTTGAATTTCATTGAAATGAATGTAATTTTGTGCCATGTTAAACACCTTAGATCGTATTGGATTGAAGCACGTGGTAGAAATCGTATCGGTGGACCATTCTCCAATCTCGTCTAAGTTAACTGAAATGGGTTTAGTTTCAGGTCAACTCATTACTACTTTATTCAAAGCACCATTTGGCGATCCAATTGCAATTGAACTAAATGGCTCTGTGCTTTCCCTCCGTTTAGAAGAAGCGAAATTTATTGAAGTGAAAGCGTAATGCTTTGAATCAAAATTAATAAGTTTGCAAACCATGAAAATTGCGTTACTCGGCAATCCGAATACTGGCAAAAGCTCCGTATTCAATCTCTTGACAGGTTTGCGTCAACAGGTAGGGAATTTCCCTGGAGTTACGGTCGACAAACGAAGTGGATTCGTTACACTCGAAAATGTTCAGCACGAACTCATTGATTTTCCTGGTACGTATAGCATATATCCAAGATCTAAAGAAGAATCAGTCGTATTTGATGTCTTATCTAAGCCCTCACATTCCCAGCATCCAGATCAAATAATCTTTGTGGTGGACGCGAGCAATTTACAACGTAATTTATTGTTCTTTTCTCAAGTCTATGATCTTGGGATTCCATGTGTGCTTGTCCTCAACATGTGGGATCTTGCACAACGTAAAGGGATCACTATTTCAGTAGATGAGTTGTCAAAATTATTTCCAAGTGTGCCGATTGTTCAATCCAATGCACGTGTCGGACTCGGCAAAGACCGAATCCTTCAAGCACTTGTCGGATTGAAAAACAGCTTTGTTCAACATAAATCGTTCATCGATGGATACCCTTTGTGTCCTTTGGAGGACGTTTCCGCTCAAAAATCAGAAGCTGAGCATCGCTTGAAGAAAATCAAAAGTGCCTTAGTCAATGTAGTTCAAACGAATACTCCAGTTGGGGAAAGTATCTCGCGAAAAATCGACCGGGTGTTAATCCATCCCGTTTTCGGATACGTGATTTTCGCTTTGGTTTTATTGACCATATTTCAATTCATTTTTACATTTGCCAATGCACCGATGAATTGGATAGATGCATTGTTTGCTCATCTATCCAGTTGGACGAGTCATGTGATTCAACCAGGACTTGTGAACGACTTATTATCGCAAGGAATTATTCCTGGGATTGGTGGGGTCGTTGTTTTTGTACCTCAAATTGCCATGCTCTTCTTTTTCATATCTATCTTGGAAGAAAGTGGTTATTTGTCCCGTGTGGTCTTTATCATGGACCGACTCATGCGGCCATTTGGTTTGAATGGAAAGAGTGTTGTTCCACTGATGTCGAGCATTGCCTGTGCAATTCCAGGAATCATGGCTACTCGAACAATATCGAACTGGAAGGAACGACTGATTACCATTCTGGTTGCGCCATTTATGAGTTGCAGTGCCCGAATCCCCGTTTATACACTTTTGATTTCCTTGGTTATTCCTAAAACATTTGTTTTTGGATTCATCAATTTACAGGGAATCGTATTATTTGGTTTATATAGTCTGGGGATTGTTTTTGCGCTGTTGGTTTCTTTTCTTTTAAAATTATTTATTAAGCAAAAGGAGAAAGGATTTCTGTTAATGGAGCTTCCGGACTACAAGAATCTACGTTGGGGAAATGTCTTTATTAATGTATTGGAAAAGGTGAAGATTTTCATCATCGATGCAGGGAAAATCATTTTGGCGATTTCCATCATTTTATGGTTTCTAGCGAGTTTTGGTCCAGATATGAAAGGTTCGATGGATGTGTTTAGTAAGAGTAATTCATATCAATCGATGTCGGAAGATGAACAATCTCAAGCGATGGCATCCTGTAAACTTTCAAATTCATACATCGGAATTCTTGGAAAAGGAATGGAACCAATCATCGCTCCACTGGGATATGATTGGAAAATTGGGATTTCCTTGATTACTTCCTTTGCTGCAAGAGAAGTGTTTGTCGGCTCATTAGCGACCATTTATGCCGTTCAAGAGGAAGGCGATCATCAAACCTTACTCATTGACCGCATGCGAAACGAAGAAAAAGCGGATGGGACTCCTGTTTTTACTTTGGCTAGTGGCGTTTCTTTAATGGTGTTTTACGTATTTGCCATGCAGTGTATGGCTACTTTGGCTGTAGTGAAACGCGAAACGAATTCGTGGAAATGGCCCCTTATTCAACTTGTGTTCATGGGAGCTTTGGCATACCTATCGGCATGGTTGACTTTCGGTATTCTTTCTTAATTCGCAGATAAAGCTTACATTCGTTCAGATATGCAACTGTTGGTTATTTTCCTTGCGCTTGGACTTTCCTTGGTATACCTTGGTAGGAGGATTTGGAAACAATTTTCCAAGAAGAATTCCAGCTGTGAAGGTTGTGCCTTGCATCAAACACTTACAAAAGAGTAACTAGCTTATGGCAAACGTTCAACTTTATAAGTACAATGCTACTTTTTATTCCATCAAACAGGAATCATCTGCGTATTTCTCCAATGAGTTTTTAGAGACAGAGCTCGATAACGACCATGTGGCATGGTTAAATTTTCATGGAATTGATGAAACTGAGTCGATCGAACATTTATGCCAAAAACTGGGGATTGATAAATTATCCATCGAAAATATACATCACCAAGTTCGTCGGCCAAAAATTGAAGAATACGCTAAATATATGTCCTTCTATGTAATGTCCGCACTACCCAAAGAAGCCGAAAATCCATATATACATCAAGATCAAATCTCCTTTTTAATGGGAGAAAATTACCTCATATCTTTTCAAGATAAACCTTCCGATCACTTTACAGATGTGCGTGACCGGATTGAAAAAGGAAGGGGGAAAATTCGAACGAAAGGACCAGATTTTTTAATGTTTCGCCTGTTGGAGTCGCTCATTGACAATTACTTTGAGGTCTTGGAAGAAATTTCGATTCAGATTGAATCCATTGAGTCCAAGCTTCACATTGTTCACGACAAATCCATTTTAACACGTATCGAATTAGAAAAACGAAAACTGATTGAGTTGCGTAAAATTGCGCAACCTATGCGCGACATCACCAACCAATTAGAAAACAGCGAGAGTCCGTTTATTCAAATCAGCAATCGTCATTATTACCGCAGTTTGCACTCCTCGTGTACAAGCGTACTAGAAGAAATTGATGCCAATAAGCAAATTTTGGAAGGAATGGCGAATTTGTATTATGCGGCACAAGGACAACGAATGAATGAAATCATGCGCGTATTAACGGTGGTTAGTTCCATCTTCATCCCTTTGACTTTTATAGTCGGGATTTACGGAATGAATTTCGAGCACATGCCTGAATTGAAATATCCGTATGGTTATTATACCGTTATCGCATTTATGCTTGCACTAGGGCTGGGATTGTTGTTGATCTTCAGGAAAAGAGGCTGGTTGAAAAAATAGTTCTATAAAAATCTTGATTTCATCTATTTTTCGGAAAAATAAATCTGTTAACATTTAGTTAAATAAAAAATGGTTTAGTGAATCCTGCGTATGTTTGGTTTATAAAAATTATCGACTATGAAAAATCTATTTTTATCCTTTGGGATTATGTTCATCGCAGTATTGGGAATGAACACCGTAAATGCACAAATTGAGAAAGGTGCTAAAATCGAATTCAGTAAAGAAACGCATGACTACGGTAACATCAAATACGGTGGTGAGCCATATTGTAATTTTGAATTCAAAAACACAGGAGATGAGCCATTAATCATTTCTAACGCGAAAGGGTCTTGCGGATGTACGGTTCCTGAGTGGCCGAAAGAACCAATTGCACCAGGAGCAAAAGGAGTTATTCGTGTTAAATACGACACAAACCGTCCAGGTCCGATCAATAAAAACGTAACCATTACTTCGAATGCGCTTAATGAACCAAACAAAGTAATTCGTATTAAAGGTGAAGTTGGTCCAGCTCCAGAAGTTGGAACTCCAGTAAACAACGCTGGTGCACCAATCAACAACTAAGATAATTCTCTTATCACATAGAAAAGCCGATCAATTGATCGGCTTTTTTTATGACATCTTTTTTTGTTGATTCAAAAGGGACCCTTAAATTTCATTGAACGTGGAAACAGTCTGTTTCCAAGTACCGATTGAACCAGGACGAACCACTTGAATGGTTTGATATCCGATTTCATCGGCTGCCGCCAATTCTTCTTGGATATCGGACAAAAATAATATTTGATGAGGCTCCAGATCTAAAATTTCGGCAATCGCTTTGTATGTTGCTGCATCGCGTTTAGCACCTGTTTTCGTATCGAAATAATTGGAGAGGTGTTTACTCAAATCCCCGAAGCAACTGAACTGGAATAATAATTTTTGTGCATGTATAGAACCCGATGAAAAAATGCCTATTTTCAGTCCATTGGCACGCCACTTATTCAAGCAAGTTGGAACATCGTCAAACACGTGTCCTTTTATGTCACCGTCCTCGTATCCTTTTTTCCAAACGAATCCTTGCAGTGTTTTTAGCGGAGTGACTTTTCGATCTTCGCGACACCATAGATCCAGGTAGGCGATTACTTCTTCGGTTGTGGTAATACTTTTCCCTTCTTCTTCCTTCACAAAATTAATTACCTGAGCGAAAGATTCTTTTACCTCGCTCACTTGTGCCATTTTTGGTAACTCTTGAATGTGTTCTCTGAAATAAGGGAACAACTCATCCACTACAAAAGAAATAGAGGATGTTGTTCCTTCAATGTCACTTAATATGTACTTTATTTGACTATCCACGTTTTGGGAAATTAAAATCATTAAATTCTTGCTCCAAGCCTGATTCCGTATATTCAGGGATCCAACCGGACATGTCTATAAATATGCGAATGGCTTTCACGAATGGCTTTGTTTCTCCGGCATCAAACCAATGTTTTGTACCTGCTGGAACCGAAATCAAGTCGCCACGTTCACAAAGTAAATTGAAAACTGCTTCATTTTCCAAGTGAAACCAAAAAAGTCCTTGTCCATCCACAAAAAACCGAATTTCATCTTCTGAATGCGTGTGTTCTGACAAAAACTTAGCGCGAATTGCCTCGTAATTTTCTGTTAAGGAATGAATGGAAATGACATCCGCTGTTTGGTATCCACCATTTTTCATAAATGGATTCAAATCCGACGCGTAGGCCGCTAGAATTTCTTCAGTACTAGCATCATCATCAAATACGACATCACAAAACCATTGATCAAAGAAAATTCCGCGTTCGTTCATGAAAGACCGAATTTTCTGCGGGTCTGTCAGTTGAACTTGTTGATTTGGAATAGATAAAATGGCCATTAGAATTGATTTAATTCACACTCACAAAGGTAATCCAAGGTTTCCAAATGTCGTTTGGCAGAAAACAAATTTTCTCCCCATGCATACGTTCCATGTTGACGAATGATAAAACAATGTTGTTGGATGTCACTTTTGCGTTCCTGCAAGATTTGTTCAAAATGTCTCATGTCCTGTGCGTTTTCAACTATCGGAATGTGAACGGTGCAATCATGTGTTTTCACTCCTGCGAATCCTTTTTGCAGTTCGTAATGACCAACGGAAAAAACATGTGCACACTTCGTTGAAATGAGTACTGGATTTTTGGAATGACTGTGAAGGATGACTTTCGCTTCTGGAAACAAGCGGTAAATAAGTACATGAATCATCGTTTCGTCGGAAGGTTTGAGTTCTTCAAACGGCGCCATCACTTTTCCATTTTCGTCGACGGGAATAAAATCTTCCGCACGAAAAGAAGACTTATCTACGCCAGAACGCGAAACCCATATTTGACCATCCTCTATGAAAGAGTAATTGGTGGAGGTAGCAGGGGACCATCCCTTTTGATTGTATGTCCGAATTGTTTCTGCTAAACTAACTTTCATGATATAGATCTTATATAAACGAAGAAAAACGCACCAAAAGATGCGTTTTTCATTATTTGTTTTTTGTTGTCATTAGTTCGCTAATAGTTCTTTTACCAAAGAAGCAATTAATTTCCCGTCGGCTTTTCCTGCTAATTTTCCACTTAGTACTCCCATCACTTTCCCCATATCTTGAGGTCCAGATGCACCAACTGTTTGAATCGCCGCGGCAACTTCTATTTTTACTTCATCCTCACTCATCATTTTTGGCAAATAAGCCTCAATGACTTTCGCTTGGTATAATTCATCATCCGCTAAGTCCTGACGATTTTGTGCGACATACAATTCATAGGTTTCTATGCGTTGCTTGTGCAGTTTCATACAAATTTTGATCGCTACTTCTTCACTCACTTCACCATTGCCAGAAGTCGATTCTAGCAATAATTTGGATTTAATATCTCTCAAAGCCGCTAACTTATCTTTTTCTCTGGCTAGCATTGCTTTTTTAATATCCTCATTAATTAATTCAGTGAATCCCATCAGTCTACGTTATCATGTAAGAAATTATTACTTCGTATTCCAACTTTTCCATCCTCATCTTGCGACAAGCCGAAACGAGAAAAACGTTCTTCTGTACTTGGCGTTGATTGTTGAATGCTGATGTTACGACGAACATATGCTGGCTCGTTTTCAAATTCCACGATGCCTTCTGCTTTTTTCAATTTAGCCGTATATTCTTGAATGCGTGAAACACGTTCTTGTGTTTTGCGTTGTTGTTCTTCTGGAGATAGGATGCGTTTTGCAGGCTCCATGCTTAAACGCTCTTCTGCGTCATCCTCTAACAAGTGACGAACGATTGTTTCTGTTTCCTGTACTTCAGAAACCGATTGAACCGGAGCTTGATGCGTTAGTTCTTCCTCAACGGATGAGGAACTTGCGTCCATCACATCCCAAGTAAAAGCATTGTCATCATTCTCGAAATTTTCAATTGACGCTTCTACGTCGAAAGCAGGCATATCAGCAACAGAAGTAATCTCATCTTCTAATTGATAGGCAATTACTTCGTTCACGATCGGTTCTTCCAAATCAAAACGCGTTGGCTCTTCAATAAGCGTTTCTACCACATTGCTGGGAGAAACTATAGGCGTATAAAAAGGACTATGATTTACCTGTTGCTCCTCCTCTTCTTTCAAGAAAGGCTCTTGATTGATTTCACTTTGGATCGTTGTGTGTTGTACAGGAGATTCTAGTGGACTAACAATCTCTTTTCTGTGTTCTTCCTCCAGCGCGACGATCTTGCGCTCTGGAGCTCTCTCAAAACCCGTGATAGGTGTTGAAGAGAATCCTGTTGCTATTAGCGTAATACAAATCTTATCGCCTAGTGTCGCATCATAACCATGTCCCCAAATCACGTCTGCGGTAGCTCCAGCAGCATCTTGTATGTAGTCCGTGATTTCTGTGATTTCGTCCATCATGACTTCTTTATCACCATAGGTAATATTCAGTAACACATAGCTAGCACCATTGATATCATTATCATTCAATAAAGGAGAAGTTAATGCTTCCTTCACAGCGACAAGAGCACGGTCTTCACCTTCTGCAAGCGCACTTCCCATGATTGCTTGACCACTATTGCGAAGAACAGTATTTACATCGTTGAAATCAACATTGATTGTTCCTGTTACTGAAATGACCTCCGCAATTCCTTTTGCCGCAACGGTTAATACGTTATCAGCATGCGAGAACGCACTAGAAAGCGACATGTTTTTACCGAATTCACGCAAACGCTCATTGTTAATGATTAACAAGGTATCTACGTTTTGACGCATTTTGTCCAAGCCTTCTTCCGCTTGTTGGCGGCGTTTTCTTCCTTCGAAATTGAATGGAACTGTGACAATTCCAACCGTGAGGATTCCTAAGTCCTTCGCTACTTGAGCAATTACCGGAGCGGCACCTGTTCCAGTACCTCCACCCATTCCAGCCGTAACGAATACCATTTTCGTGTTTTTCGAAAGGATTTCACGAATTTCTTCGATATTTTCAATTGCGGCATTCATTCCCATTTCAGGAATCATTCCTGCTCCTCTACCTTCCGTTAAATTCGGACCCAACTGAATTTTGTGCGGAACTGGAGAAATATCTAAGGCTTGACGATCCGTATTACATACGATAAAGTCCACGCCAACAATTCCTTGCAAGAACATGTGATTCACCGCATTCGAACCACCACCTCCAACACCAATAACTTTGATGATTGAGTTTGCGTTGCTCTCTGCTTGTGCTCCCATTTTAGGTAAGTCAAATTCCATATCCATCATTTTTTCTATTAATCTTTATCATCAAAAAATTCACCAACTGATTGTCTAATCTTATCAAAAAATCCACCATCTCTGCGTGGATTAGAGTGTGTTCTTGCCTTTTGGTTTGTCATTGGCGCTTCTTCATGCTTTGGAATAAAATCCATTCCAGATTTCTCCGCTGCCTCAAATCCTTTCAACACCAAGCCAATTCCGGTGGAGTACATTGGACTTGCCAACTTATCTAGGTCATTGGTATTTGCCAAATGCTCTGTTGGATATCCAATTCGTGTATCCAATCCAGTCATATATTCAAACAATTGTGTTAGGTGCTTCAATTGAGCACCACCGCCTGTTACGACGATACCACCAATAATTTTCTTCGAGTAACCAGAGTTTTTTATTTCGAAATTCACCAATTCGATGATTTCTTCCATTCGTGCTTGAATGATGCTCGCCAAATTTTTCAAGGTGATTTCTTTTGGTTCGCGTCCACGCAATCCCGGAATACATACCACCTCATTTTCTTTGCTTTCTGAAGCCAAGGCGCTACCAAATTTCACTTTCAGAGATTCCGCATGACGTTGCATGATGCGACAACCTTCTTTAATGTCCTCTGTAATGACATTTCCGCCAAACGGAATGACAGCAGTGTGACGAATCAATCCATCTTGGAAAATGGCTACATCTGTTGTTCCACCACCGATATCGACTAAAACAACACCTGCTTCTTTTTCCTCGTCACTCAATACAGCTTCTGCGGAAGCAATTGGTTCAAGGATAATTTCTTTGACGTTTAATCCAGCGCGGTCAACACAGCGCTTGATGTTTTTTATGTTGTTTACTTGTCCCGTAATGATGTGGAAATTCGCCTCTAAACGAACACCACCCATTCCGATAGGATCTTTAATTTCTGGTTCATTATCCACAATGTATTCTTGTGGAATTACCGTAATGATCTCCTCACCAGGAGTCATCACCAATTGATACATATCATCAACGAAAGCATCGATGTCACTTTGCGTGATTTCACCTTGCGCATCTCGACGGGTATACATTCCTCTGTGTTGCATACTGCTGATGTGTTGTCCAGCAATTCCTACATTCACATTTTTTATTTTTAAATCACCTTCCACAGACGCTTGGGTCAAATCAACAGCAGACGAGATCGATTGAACCGTACGTTCGATGTTAGACACCACTCCCCGCATGACACCAAGGGACTCACTTTTCCCTAAAGCAATGATTTCAATTTTATTGTGCTCATTTTTACGACCTACGAAACAAGCAATTTTAGTCGTCCCAATATCGAGACCAACAACAATCTTGCTTCGCTTCACTTCGCTAGTTGGCTCTTTTTCTACAAACGATTTGTCCTTCATATTTCACACTTATTTCGCTATACTTATTCCACCCTTCATAGGGCATTGCTTCTCTGTAAAAATCCAATAATCGGCCAAATTTATCTTTCACATCTTCATCCGAATTGGCTGTTCCGATATTGATTTTCTGATCACCTACAATGGGAATTAGTACAAAATCACCGTTCTTTTCGCGGTAAACCTGACCAATCAATTTATGTAAAATTGGATCCTTACAAACATAATTTGAAATTCGATAGATATCATCTAAATTTCGAATACTTTTCAAGGAATCGTTGTTAATAATTTTAAAGATTGAATTCGGCGAAAATCGATCCTTAATCATTCCGGAAAACACGAGTACACGTGCGGTATGCAGACTCGAGCGATTCATTAAAAATCCATCCTCATCAAGGTAAAAACTTTGTCCAGATTTATTGAAGATTCGAGCGATGGGTTTTCGAAGGTTTAGCTGTATATCCCACTCATTTCCAATACGTTTGAAAACCTTCACGTTTTTAACTTCTGGCATGCATGATATCACGTATTCAATTTTTCGAATATTTAAGTTTCCTACACGCTCATTTTCCTGAATCAAGCGGTGAAGTTTCAGGCGGTCAATAAGTTCAGGTTCAGTTAAAAAAGCATCTCCATCAACGTGAATAGAAATTTTAGGATTATTGTACTTCTTTTTGATTTCCTCCTGGTTCGCGAAGAACAAAATGGCGCTCACGCCAGCTGCTAACAAAATCCACAAACTAATTTTCATCCAATTTTTCATGTCAATCAGTTAGGTTTATGGTTAACAAATCTTTTAATGATGCCACAATACGGTCTATATCTCCTGCGCCAATTGTCAATAAAATACCTTCTGTAAAATTGCTCAAGTACGGCAAGACTTCGCTTGGTTTTTTCATGGACTTTTGATTGTTTTTACATTTATCAAGTAGCCAATCGCTAGAAATTCCATGAATGGGTTCCTCACGTGCAGGGTAAATCGGTAACAGAATCAATTCATCCAACTCGGAAAGTTCCTGTGCGAAATCATCTGCAAAGTCTTTGGTTCTCGAAAAGAGATGGGGTTGAAAAATTCCAGTAATTTTTTTTCCAGGATACAACAGTCTAATGGAGCTGACAAGTGCTTTGATTTCCTGAGGATGGTGTGCGTAATCATCCACGTAGACCAATTTCTCGCTTCGAATGATGTATTCAAATCTTCGCTTCACACCAAGAAAATACTTGAGTCCTGAACGAATTTGTTCTTCATCCATTCCCAATTCATGCAATAGCCCAACACAAGCCAGGGCGTTTTCTGCATTATGGATTCCCGGTAATCCAAATTGAACAGCTAGCCACCAACTGTTTTTTAGGCGAATATCCCCGCACAGGAATCCATTTTTCCAATTTAAATTGGACACGGAATAATCTGCACTTTCTGAATCCACTGCATACGTAAAGGAGCTTCCTAAAGTTGGTAAATGGAGTCCTTCTTTTTGTAGACAAATCCCTTTTGGATCTAACTTCATCGCAAATTGACGAAATCCTTCTTTGAACTGTTCTGCTGTTCCATAAATATCAAGGTGATCTGGGTCCGCAGAAGTAATAATCGAAGCAAAGGGTGACAAATGAAGAAAAGAACGATCAAATTCATCAGCCTCAATCACTGTATATGGGCTATCGTTGTCGAGTACTAAATTGGATTGAAAATTCGTGGCAATTCCACCAAGAAAAGCATTACACTTCCAATTGGATTGATCCAATATAAAAGCCAACATCGAACTTGTTGTGGTTTTGCCATGCGTTCCAGCAACACAAAGTCCTTTTGATTGTCGTGTTAACATCCCCAGAACTTCGGCTCTTTTCAACAAGGTAAAACCAACTCGTTTAAAAAAGTTCATTTCCTCGAGCTGTTTGATGGCTGGCGTGTAAATAACAAGTGTATTGCTTTTATCCATGAATGCTTCAGGAAGTTGTTCACCTAAATCATCAAAATGAATCTCACACCCTTCTTCCTCGAGTTGCTTCGTCAAAGGCGAGGGCGTTTTGTCATAGCCTCCAACGTGAAGTCCATTTTGCTTAAAATAACGTGCCAATGCGGACATGCCAATGCCTCCAATGCCGATAAAATATACGTGTTTATATTGTTCGAATTGTTGCATTTGTTTAGATAATTGATTCACAAGCATCGACTATTTCCATGCAGGCATTTGGTTTGGCTAATAATCTAATTGATTTGCTTAACTGTTCGCACAATTGCACATTGTTTAGCAAATCTATGGTTGTTGGAATAAGTGTTTCTTTGGATTGATCGTCGCGGACTAAAATTGCCGCATCTTGACGAACGAGTGCCATCGCATTTTTCGTTTGGTGGTCCTCAGCAACATTTGGTGAGGGAACCAAAACACATGGTTTACCGATTAATGTGAGTTCTGAAACGGACAATGCGCCAGCACGAGAAATGATAACATCCGCAGCAGCATATGCCAAATCCATACGTTGAATAAAGGCATGAACTTGAATGTTTGATTTCCAAGAATCATTGAACTGTGTCTCAATTTGACTTAAATAATTCTTGCCGCATTGCCAGATGATTTGAACATTGGAAGAACAAAGTAAGGACGCATGATGTAACACGCTTTCATTTAAGGTTCGGGCTCCCAAACTTCCACCGATAACAAGAATGGTCTTTTTTGAAGCGTCTAACTGAAAGAAGTTATCCGCCTCGGCTTTGAGATCTCCTACTCTAGACATCAAATTTCTGACTGGATTACCCGTATGTATAATTTTCGAAGAGGGGAAGAATTGATCCATGCCACTATACGCTGTGCATATTTTTTCTGCTTTTTTGGCAAGGATTTGATTGGTTTTTCCTGGAAAGGAATTTTGTTCTTGGATGAGCGTAGGAATTTTTAACATATTGGCCATTTGCAAGGTTGGACCGCTTGCGTATCCGCCAACACCAACGACTAATTGGGGTTTAAAGTTTTTGACAATTGTTCGAGCCTTCCATAAACTTTGAAGGATTTTGAACGGTAACAGAAAATTAGAAAACGTTAATTTGCGTTGGAAACCAGCTATAGGTAATCCTATAATTTCGTAACCTGCTTGAGGTACTTTTTCCATTTCCATTTTCCCAATCGCCCCCACAAAAAGTATGTACGCACCTGGATTTCTTCGTTTGATTTCATCGGCAATCGCAACCGCAGGAAAAATATGTCCTCCTGTTCCACCACCCGAAATAATTACACGTTCAATACTCATTATTCCATTTTTATGCTTGCTCAAAGGAAACTTCGTCTTTTTCTTTTTCTAAGTCTTTTGCAAAGGATTGAATAACACCAATAGAAACACAAGCCATTATCAATGCCGATCCTCCCATTGCCAAAAAGGGCATGTTTTGTCCCGTCACAGGAAAAACACCCGTACAAACCAACATATTAATACTTGCTTGGGTCAACAGGTGAATTCCAATTCCCAAGGAAACATAGGATTGAAATAGATCAGTTGTTTTCAGTGCAATTTTGATTATTCTGTATAAAAGAATTAAATACAATAGGGCTAAAAACGCAGCCATTAAAAATCCAAATTCTTCTACAAATGTTGCATAATAGAAATCCGCATATGCTTCTGGCAAGTATTCTTTCAATTTTCCATCACCGACACCTTGTCCGAACAAGGATCCCACATGTATGGCCAATTGTGCATTTTTTGCTTGTGCATTCGCTTGAGCGGTTTTAATGTCTTGGGAATCACTTTCCATTCGATTCGTTAAGCGATTCTTCCATGTATCGAAACGTGGAAGGAGTCCAACCGTTGGAAAAGCCAAATGAAACATGACCGCCAATGTTGCCAATCCAATTCCGGCACCGGCCATGGCAAATAATTTTCCCCACGGAACTCGTCCAATGTAGAGCAAGGCCATACATAACAGGAACAACATCGCTGCCGTCGAGAAGTTGTCCTTTACAATCAAGGCGCAAATTACGCCAATGGGAATCATCAAGGGTAGAATTCCTTCTTTCCAACTCGTTAACTTTTCCTTCTTTTTGACTAATATTCGACTGACATAAATAATTAGGGCCAATTTGGCAAAATCAGAAGATTGAAAAGTAAGTTTTACGAATGGGATTCGAATCCAACGTCCAGCACCATTGACTTCTGTTGCAAAGAACAAGGTAAAGAGTAGCAAGGCAATGGCAAGATAATAGGAGAACTTTGCCAATTGACTAATGTATTTTGAGTTCACGCGATGGATAGCAAACATGGCAGTGAATCCAATTACGACGTAAATGAAGTGTTTAAATAAATATTGAAAAGGTGATCCACCCTCTATTTTTACCAAAATTGGAACAAAACTATAAACCGTAACGAGGGAGAAAGACATCATGAGGATGGTAATTATCCAAATGACAGGATCGCCTTTTAAGTATTTTAAGTATTCTCTCATAACAATTGTACCAAATTGAGGTAAGCAGCAATTTTCAGGGAAACATATTCACTATCGTTCTCTGTAGAAGTAAATAGCAAAGTCCCCGTTGATTTTAATTCTGACATTAATCCGTTCAACACATCTTGAATATCCTCAAACTCGTTTTCCAACATAAAACCAGTTCGATTCTCTCCAAAGGAAAAGATGCTTTGAAACGTATGTATTAGTTCCGGATTGGCGCTTAATACGGCCTCTATTTCCGCAGGATTACCGACCCAAAAAATCTTGGTTGGAATTGCCTGAATAAAATTAATTAAGGTGTTTTGTTCCGGCTGCATCCACGTAAACACATCGAATCCTTTCAGTTTTCCATGAGCACGAATACTCGTTCTCTGTGCTTCGCGCAGAGAAGTACCTATGGAATTTGTTTCGATATGGATGCGTTTATCTTGCATTGTTTTATGGAAATATTATAACAATCGAACAGCTCGTTTAAACTGATTTCCTCTATCCTCATAGTTATCAAACAAATCGAAACTTGCACAAGCAGGGGAAAGAAGAACTATTTCATCTTTTTGCGCAAGTCTGTAACCGTATGCGACCGCTTCCATAGCAGATTTAGCCTCTACAATAGTTTCTACAATTCCAGTAAATGCATCGATGATTTTTTGATTATCCTCTCCTAAACAAATAATTGCTTTTACTTTTTCGCGGACAAGTGCTGTTAATTCAGAATAGTCATTTCCTTTGTCTACACCACCAACAATCCACACTGTTGGACTTTCCATGCTTTCTAGGGCAAACCAAGCAGAATTGATGTTTGTTGCTTTCGAATCATTGATGAATTCAATTCCGTTTACCTTGGCAACGAATTCAAGTCGGTGTTCCACATTGGTGAAGTCCTCAAAACTTTCACGCACAATATCCTTACGGATTTCAACTAGTCTTGCAGCGATCCCTGCTGCAAGTGCGTTTTGGGTATTGTGTTTACCCTTTAAAGCTAATTCGTGTATTGACATGGCAAATTGTTGGTTTATATTGATTATTAGTTGTTTGTCTTTTGCATATCCACCTAGACTTTGTTCTTCTTTCAAGGAGAAAGGAGCCAAATTTACTTGGGGATTTCTTTTTTTCATTTCTGTTGAAATAATAGGGTCATCAGCGTTATAGATGAACCAATCATTCTGTGTTTGATTTTGTAAAATGCGGAATTTTGAATCAACATAATTCTGCATTTGATCATCGTAGCGATCTAGATGATCTGGGGTAATATTTGTTAGGATGGAAATGTGTGCATGGAAATCGTACATGTCATCCAATTGAAAAGAACTCAGTTCAATCACATACCAATCATGGTCACCTTCTGCCACTTGTTTCGCGAAACTGTAGCCAACATTTCCCGCCAATCCGACATCAAATCCAGCTTTTTTGAGGATGTGATGCGTCAGCATCGCTGTCGTAGTCTTGCCATTACTTCCCGTAATACAAATGGTTTTTCCGGTGGAATAATATCCGCCAAATTCGATTTCCGAAATCACCTTTATTCCTTTCTCCCGAATGGCAGTCATAACAGGCGTTTTTTCCGGTATTCCCGGAGATTTTATAATTAAATCCGCGTTTAAGATCCGGTCCATGGAATGCTGTCCATGCTCCCATTCAATCCCAAGTTCAGTAAGTTCGTCTTGGAAAACTTTTTTAATTTGTGATTTGTCCGAAATAAAAACGAGGCCTCCTTTTTGAACAGCCAACATAGCTGCGCCAACACCGGATTCACCAGCGCCGAGAATGACGATATTTTTATTCGAATAATTCACGCTTATCTTAGTTTTAGCGTAACAATGGTTACTACAGCTAACAATACAGCAACAATCCAAAAGCGTGATACAATTTTCGCTTCATGTATTCCTTTTTTCTGATAATGATGATGTAGAGGCGCCATTAGAAAAACGCGACGTCCTTCACCGAAGCGCTTTTTCGAATACTTAAAGTATCCAACTTGTATCATGACAGATAGGTTTTCGATAAGAAAAACACCGCACAATACCGGGATTAATAGTTCCTTGCGAATGGCAATAGCAAAAACGGCAATGATTCCTCCAAGAGCTAAACTACCTGTGTCACCCATAAATACTTGAGCAGGGAAAGAGTTGTACCATAAGAATCCAACGCAGGCTCCAACAAAAGCTGCAATGAAAATCACAAGTTCCTCCGCATTTGGAATGTACATTACTCCGAGGTAATCAGCGAAATTTGCATGTGAACTCACATAGGCGAGAATGGCCAGGGCGATTCCAACAATGGCTGAAGTTCCTGTTGCTAATCCATCGAGTCCGTCGGTCATGTTTGCGCCATTAGACACAGCGATAACAATAAAAATAACGATGGGAATGAATAGCAGCCAGCCATATGATTTTTGCCAATCTCCGATTAACCAATTGTAATTAAACTCATTCCCACGAATAAATGGAATGGTGGTTGTCATGTCATCGGTTTTAATCCATTTAAAGTGCTCTCCTTTATGCTGAACATGCAAATGCGTAACGAATTTCTCGTCTTGTTGCAAATGATAGTTTACCGAAACGCGTTTATGAACAACAACATCGTCAGAGAAATAGAGCATACAGCCAACGATTAGACCTACCCCAATTTGACCAATGATTTTAAACGTTCCTTTTAAGCCTTCTTTGTTCTTTTTAAATACTTTGATGTAATCATCCAAGAAGCCAATTAATCCAAGCCAAATCGTTGCAAGAATCATGGTGATCACGTAGATATTGTGAAGTTTGGCAAATAAAATTACTGGAATTAAAATCGCAGCAAGAATGATAATTCCACCCATTGTTGGCGTGCCTGTTTTTTCAATTTGGCCGGCCAAACCTAAGTCGCGAACGGTTTCACCAATTTGTTGTTGGCGTAATTTATTGATGATTTTCTTACCAATAATAATTGAAATGACGAGGGAAAAGATCAATGCTAATCCAGCACGGAAAGAGATGTAATGAAACAAACCTGCTCCGGGGAAATTTAAGGAATCGAGATAGTCAAATAAATAGTATAGCATCTGATTATTTTTTCAATTGATTAAAAAATTCTTCTGTTAATTGGAAATCATCAAAGTCGTGTTTAACTCCATTGATTTCTTGGTATTTTTCGTGGCCTTTTCCGGCGATTAATAGTATGTCACCTGGTTGAGCCAGCATAATGGCTGTTTTAATGGCTTGTGCACGATCGGCAATCGTCAAAGCATGTTGAACCTCATCGTTTAATCCCGCTTCCATGTCTTTTAAAATCTGCATGGGATCTTCCGTTCTTGGATTATCGGATGTCAAAATGACTTGTTGACTTTTACGCGCTGCGATTTGTGCCATTACCGGACGTTTTTCACGGTCACGATCTCCACCGCAACCGACAACGGCAATCACTTTTTGTCCTTCTTTGCGGATTGCTGAAATGGTATTTAATACATTTTCTAGGGCATCAGGTGTGTGAGCGTAGTCAATAATGGCCGTGATTCCACCTTCACTTCTAACATATTGAAACCTTCCCTCTACGGAGGACAAGTTGCTCATACCTCTCAAGACATCCATAGAATCTAGACCTAATAATGTCCCAACTCCATAAACAGCAAGCAAATTATAGGCATTAAACTCACCAACTAAACGCGAACACAATTCTATTTGATTAATGGTCAATGTTAAACCTGAAATCTCATTCTCCAACACTTTCCCTTTAAAGTCGGCAGGCGTTTTTAATGCGAAGCTACTTTTCTCCGCTTTTGTATTTTGAAGCATCACTTGACCATTGCGGTCATCGCCATTAATCAGGGCAAATGATTCACTGTTTAACTCATCGAAAAATTGTTTTTTCACGCGAATATATTCCGCAAATGTTTTGTGGTAGTCGAGGTGGTCATGTGTGATGTTCGTGAAAACTGCACCCTTGTAAGAAAGACCGTGAATTCTTTGTTGGTGAATGGCATGTGAGCTCACTTCCATAAAACAATGAGAACAGCCTTGCTCGACCATGTTTCGCAAAAGTGCATTCAGGCGGATTGGATCCGGAGTAGTATGCGTAGATGGACTTGTCTGTGAACCAATTTTATTGACAACTGTAGAAATCAATCCACAAGAATAACCGAGGCTTGTAAACAAATCGTGAAGCAAGGTTGTCGTTGTTGTTTTGCCATTGGTGCCGGTAATTCCGATTAAAGTTAATTCCTTAGACGGATGACCGTAGAATGCACAAGCCAAATCAGCTAAGGCAAGATCCGTTTTCGGAACCTTGATAATCGTCGCATCTGTTGGAAGACTGACATTTTGTTCAACAACAAACGCACGACAACCAAGCTCATATGCTGACTGCACGAATTGATGTGCGTCAGTTAAGTTACCAACGATGGCCATAAAAACACTTCCCTCCTCCGCTTTTCGAGAATCGAACGTCAACGAAGAAATTTCCATCTCTAAATCACCTTGAGTCAACTCAAAGGATGTTTGCTGTAAAATGGATGAAAGCGTTTTCATATTAGTTTAATGAGATTTTAATTAATTGTCCTTTTACCAGTGGATTACCCGCTTGGACCGACTGAGATTTCACTGTTCCTTTACCTTGCATTCGCACGATCATTCCTGCGGACTCCAACAAATAGATGGCATCTTTTGCCGTTAAGCCGGAAACATCTGGAACTAATTTTTTGTGGATTTTTTTACGATTTAAATGTATCGATCCTTTGAGGGTATCCGATTGAATCCATTCAGTGTTATCATTCAATTGGTAGCGAAGATTAAAGGACTTTAATATTTGGGTGATATCGCGGTTGGAAGCTGACTTCACTTTCGGGAGATCTGCGGATTTGACCGCATGTTTTGAGTTAACTGCTTTGTGATACTGTAGTGCTGAGGCGTACACTTTATTGGCAATTTCAGCGAATACTGTTCCGGAAACGCGCGCTCCATAGTATTCTCTTTTAGGTTTTGAAATAACTACGATACAGGAATAAATCGGCTTGTTTGCAGGGAAATAACCAACGAAAGAAGCCTGATAGAAACTCATTTTTTCATCGTTATACTGTTTGTTATCACCCATAAGTTTCGCCGTACCCGTTTTTCCAGCGATGGTAAAAAAGGAACTTTTCAATTCGCGCCCAGTACCGTTTGTCATCACTCCTTCTAAGCAGGATCTCATTACTGCAAGTGTGCTTTTCGAACAAATTTGATCTTTGATGATCACAGGCTTAAAGGTTTTAATAACGCGACCTGAACGCTTAATTTGTTGAACAAACTGCGGACGAACAAATGTTCCATTGTTGGCAACTGCATTGTAAAACGCTAATGTTTGAAGCGGGGATTGTTTTAATTCGTATCCAATGGACATCCAAGGAATAGACATAGCGGACCAACCCGAAGAGCCAAGTTGAGGAACAAATGGTTTTTTCTCCCCTACTATGTCGATGCCTAATTTTTCCGTTAGTCCAAATTGCGCCAAGCGATCCAAGAATTTTTGAGGTTCCGAGCGGTATGCTCTATACATGATTTGCGCGATGACATTAGAAGACTTCTCAAATGCTTTTTTGATGGTGATACTCCCATACCCCATCCCGTGATTGGAATCGGATAGTTTGGCGCCTGCGATGAAATAAGATCCGTTCGCATTCACCTTGTCTGTAATTTTGAATTTTTCATCTTCTAGTCCAGCCATGACCGATGCTAGTTTGTAGGTCGAACCTGGGACTTCTGCATTACCAATGGCAAAATTGTACGATTCGGCATAATTTCCTTTTTCCTGTTTGGACAAATTAGCAATGGCACGTACGAATCCAGTTTTCACATCCATTACGATAACGCAGCCCTCTTGCGCATTCATATGAATCATTTGCTTCTCCAATTCTGAATGGGCTACTTCTTGAATTTCTTTATCGATGGAAGTAATCACATTTGCACCTTCGACGGCATCCTTGATGACTTTACCTGTTTTTTTCCAACCTGAAGAAATGCGTTGTTCTAATTCTTCCCCGTCTTCCCCTTTTAGGTAGTGATAGAAAGCACCTTCGATTCCAACTTTTAATTCTTTTTTATCGTTTTTGTAGTAACCAAGCGTCCTACTTAACAAATTTCCATAGGGCTTTTTACGGAGAATGGTTTCCTCGTTATCGATGATCCCACCTTTCATTTGACCTTCATTAAAGATGGGTAATTTGTTCAGCATTTTACGTTCGTCGTTTGTAACGCGCTTGCGAATTAAAAGGTAGCGTGATTTATTTCCCCGTGCATTTCGGATCTCGTTCTCATATTCTCTAGCCGACTTATCTGGATACATGCGGTGCAATCCTGCTGCGAGTCCGGCCAAATCAGAATCAAATAATTTTTGCTCAACCACTGTTGGATCCATGTGAATGTCATAGAACGTTACCGAGGTAACAAATGGGACACCATTCATATCCAAGATTTCTCCCATTCGAGGAACTCTTTTTACGATTTGTACCGGCAATTTCTTGTCAACATCATTGAAAAGACTACTTCTTCCTTCGATTTGAAGTTTAGCGGTAGAATACAATACAGCTAAAATCAACAACACGAAGGTGAAGTAGATCGTAAAGGCACGACGTTTTAAGTATTTTTTATCTAGGTCCTTACTCATGATCTTTTCGTTTCAAGCGAATGACTTTCGTTGCATTTTTTGTTTCTTTAATTTCTCTTATTTCCAATTTTTCAGCCAGTTTATATCGTCTTGTTCTTAGTTCAAGTCTTGCTTTTGCCTCAATATATTCAGCCGCATTTTGATCCAAATCTCTTTGCTCATTATCTAAATCTTTGTTGACTTGTTTCCCGTAATATCCTTTCGCAACGAGTAAAATCAAGAGGAACATAATGAAGAAGATGTAATTCAAATTATTTAGGACAAACTCTTTCGTCAGAAAATCACCATTTAAAATCTGGGTAAAAGCAGAAGCTTTCGATGTGCGTTTATCACTTTTCGAAGCTTTCGGTTTTTCCGACTTTGGTGCTTTACCACCCGTTATGTATTCATCTTCATGCATTCTTTTCAGCAATTCTTAATTTCGCACTTCGTGCTCTTGGATTCTGTTCATTCTCTTCATCCGAAGAAACAATAGGATGCCGAACGATTTCCGTCAGAGGTTTTTGCACATTTCCAAAAAAGTCTTTTTCAATTTCCCCGGTGAATGAACCACGCTTCATGAAGTTTTTCACTAGTCGGTCCTCTAAAGAGTGGTATGAAATCACCACCAATCTCCCGCCGGGTGCTAATACGTCTGCCGCTTGAGTCAACATATCCTCAAGGACCTGCAATTCTTGATTTACCTCGATGCGTATGGCTTGAAAAACCTGAGCATAAAATTTGTGGTCTTTGAATTTTGGTGCAAAACGTTTCAACATGTGCATTAAATCTCCTGTTGTTTCAACGACACCGTCAGCTCTTTTACGGATGATTTCAGAAGCAATTCCACGGGCATTTTTCAATTCTCCGTAATTCCTAAAAATTCGAATGAGTTCATGTTCTTCGTATTCATTGACAACATGAAATGCAGATTTTCCCGATTGTTGATTCATACGCATATCCAATGGCGCACTTTCGCGAATCGAGAATCCTCTTTCCCCTGTATCGAATTGATGCGAAGAAACCCCAAGATCCGCGAGTATCCCATCCACATGTGCAACATGTAATAGCTGTAAGTGATTTTTGAGGAAGGCAAAATTTGCTGCGACAAAATGGAAATTCGGAGCGTCCCATGCATTTTTCTTTGCATCCGCATCCTGATCGAAAACGATTAATTGTCCTGAATCATTTAATTGATTGAAAATAGCACGAGCGTGTCCGCCGCCACCGAAGGTGACATCCACATAAATACCATCTGGACGAATGTCCATTGCATCAATGCTTTCTTTAAAAAGAACCGGTATGTGATAGTCTGTATTATGCTCCATTGTCCAAGTCACCCATTACTTCATCCGCCAAATCAGCGAAATCAGCCATGTTTCCTTCAATCATATTGAAGTAGTTGGATTTGTCCCAGATCTCGATTCGGTCGTTGTATGCGATAAGCATTACTTCAGAAACCAATCCCACACGTTCCATGTGAGAAGTTGGAATCAACAATCGACCTGCATTATCTAATGCTATCTGTTTTGCACCTTGATGGAACAAACGATAAAACATTCGATTTTGCGGTTTAAACAAATTCAATTTAGAAAGTTTCGCGCTTATCTGCTCCCAATCGGAAAGTGGATAAAGCGTCAAACAGTCTTCGAATCCTTTGTTCAACATGAAATCTCGTTGGGACGCAGGAGGAAGTTGCTTCCGTAACCCGGAAGGCAAAAGAAACCGGCCTTTTTCATCCAATTTCACTTCAAATTCTCCTACTAATCCTGCCATAGCTTTATAATGGGTAAAACTAGTGGATTTCTACCACTTTTTACCACTGGATTTTTAAATGTTCATAACTTCTAACGTTCAAAGGTATATAATGTTTCGTTTTAAACAAAATACAATTTCACAAAGCCTTTATTTACATTGTTTTTCATGTATTTGTGGGAGTTTGTGGGAGACTTTTTAACATGTTGTTTATTTCCCTTACTTATTCACAATTTCAGGCCTGAAATAATGTGTATTTTTGTCGCATGAAAAGCAATTTGAAAAGTTGGTTATTACTTGTCTTGCTCGCATGCATATGGGGAAGTTCATTTATCCTCATGAAAAAGGGTATGTTCAACGAGCAACATGAGGCAATTTTTTCTTCCACCCAAGTTGGCGCGATGCGCATGCTCATTGCCGGACTCGTCCTTCTCCCTTTTTCTGTTCAAGTATTGAGGCAATTAAAAGACCGAAAGGACCTACTCTATTTTTCCATTGTGGGAGTATGTGGAAATTTCATTCCTGCCTTTTTGTTTACGTATGCAGAAAAACACATTTCATCTGGATTAGCAGGCATCATGAACAGCTTCACGCCTATTTTCACCTTGCTTGTTGGATTTTTATTCTTTGCCAACAAGATTACGCGCTTTCAGGTAATGGGAACCATTATTGGGTTCGGAGGAATCACCGTTTTGGTATTCACTGGCGGAGATGTTTCCGCGGATTCAAAGGAACTCCTTCCCTCGTTAGCAATCGTTTTAGCAACTTTGTTATACGGTATCAGTTTAAATACAATCAAGTTTAAGCTTGCTGCATATAAACCCATTCATGTAGCTGCTGGTGGATTCGGTTTGGTTTTCATTCCTTCGATTATTGGATTCTTTGCTTTCGACACGCTGAGTGTTTTTAGCCACAACCGAGATGCAATGAATGGCTTTGTTGCAATCGCCATTCTTGCCGTTGTCGGCACGGCATTTGCTGTTTTTTTATTCAATGGGATTATTCAGTCATCCTCTGCGCTTTTTGCGAGTAGCGTAACCTACCTCATTCCAATTGTCGCAGTAATTATTGGGACGTACTTTCAGGAAAGTATTACTAAAACCCAAGTATTCTCCATGTTTATTGTCATTTTTGGTGTGCTCTTAGCAAATTATGGACATCTCCTCTTTAAAAAAGTGTCAAAAACTAGGTAATTCTTGGCGAAAAAAGATTGAATTCGTTTGGCATATAAAATTAAATATGTATATTTGCCCTCCAATTTTGGATGAATTAATAAATTAAATCAAGCTATATGTACGCAATTGTAGAGATAGCAGGGCAGCAGTTTAAGGTGCAAAAAGACCAAAAGGTTTTTGTTCATCGTTTAGCAGCAGAAGCAGGAGAGAAATTAGAATTCGATCGTGTAATGTTAATAGACAATGATGGCAAAATCACTCTTGGCGCCCCAGCTATAGAAGGCGCGATCATTACCGCAACGGTAATCGATCACGTGAAAGGAGACAAAGTAATTATTTTCAAAAAGAAACGTAGAAAAGGTTACAGAAAAAGAAACGGTCACCGTCAGCAGTTTACTGCGATTACAATTACAAATATTAAAGCATAATCATCCTGTATTCAGGAATAATATAGAGAAACCATGGCACACAAAAAAGGAGTCGGTAGTTCGAAAAACGGTCGTGAATCACATAGCAAACGCTTAGGTGTGAAAATTTTTGGTGGACAAGCAGCAATCTCTGGTAACATTATTGTTCGTCAGAGAGGAACGCAACATCACCCAGGAAACAATGTTGGAATTGGAAAAGACCACACATTGTTTGCATTAACGGATGGTTTAGTAGAATTTCGTAAGAAAAAAGACAATCGTTCATTTGTATCTGTAGTTCCATTTGAAGCTGCAACTGCATAAGAAATTGATCATACTATTGGAAAGACCGCTATTGCGGTCTTTTTTTTTGACTGATATTTTTTTCTTCCAAGTAGATTAAGGCAAATTAAGTACCTTTATTCAAACGTAAAAAATGAACTTTACCCGAGCGCAGCGTTACTTATTAAGTATTTGTTCAGGAATCCTCCTGAGTGTTTCTTTTCCCTATACAGGAAGCATAACGCCTCTCGTTTTTATCGGTATTGTTCCCCTCTTATTTGTATCTGAAGATTTACAAGCAAAATCCAAAGGTGGATGGCACTTGTTCCTTCAAACCTATTTTGCTTTTCTGATTTTCAACTTAGGGACTACTTGGTGGGTAGCTAATTCCTCTTTCGCTGGTGCTTTACTTGCCTTTGTGTTCAACACCTTATTCATGTCGCTCACGTTTATGCTTTTTCATTTGGTAAAGAAAGTACTAAAGTCAAAATGGGCCATCTGGACACTCATCCCTATTTGGATCAGTTTTGAGTATTTTCATTTTAACTGGGATCTTTCTTGGCCTTGGTTAACACTTGGAAACTTTTTTAGTATTCGCACCGGTTGGATTCAATGGTATGAATACACGGGAGTATTTGGGGGAAGTGCCTGGGTGCTAAGCGTCAACATTTTCCTTTTTCTTTGGATTTGTTCAAGATGGATTAAGAAAGAGAAAGCTTGGAATAAGTGGTTATTAGGAACCACGTTAAGCCTAATTATTCCGGTTTTGATTAGTATACTGCATTTACCAGTACTTCAATTTTACAAAGGAGCTGATTTCTACCATGTAGCCGTTGTTCAACCCAATGTAGATCCCTACAACGAGAAGTTTGCTTTAGGAACGAGTAACGAACAGCAACTTCAGCGCTTTTTCAAGCTTGCGAATTCGGTTGTAGACTCCACCACTGATTTAGTCGTTGGGCCCGAAACAGCGATCAGTCAAGGATTCATTGAATCTCGTTTGCAAGGACTACCTTTTTACTCGCTGATTCAGGATGAAATGAAAAAATGGGGAACTGCCGATTTATTGATTGGAGCATCCACCGTAGAGCTATTCGACACGAAACATTCTCGTGCGAGCGTTTACATTCCTGGTCAACGAATATACTATGAAAGCTACAATAGTTCATTGCACATCCCTCAAAAGGGCCAACCCTCATTCATTCACAAGTCCAAACTAGTTCCCGGTGTGGAAATGATTCCCTTCTCCAACTTATTTCCATTTCTAGAAACCTTAGCCATTGAAAATGGCGGGACATCTGGAACATTAGGTATTGAAAAATCACCGAAAGTTTTTAAATCAGATCCTTTACTCGCTCCCATCGTTTGCTATGAGTCCATTTATGGAGACTTCGTGTCAAAACAGGTCAAACAAGGCGCGCCCTTTCTTACCGTGATTACCAATGATGGTTGGTGGGGAAATACGCCAGGATACAAGCAACATTTTTCCTTCTCTTCTTTGCGTGCCATTGAAAATAGACGTTGGGTTGTCCGCAGTGCAAACACGGGTAAAAGCGGAATCTTTGATGAGTTTGGTAGAATCAAAAAAGAAATAAAGTACTGGGAAGAAGCTGCTTTTACGCATTCCATTCCTCTTTTACACACCTTGACTTTCTACTCCAAACACGGCGACTATATTGGTGATTTATCCTTTTTACTACTTGGGATAATCACATCCTTAACCATTGTTAAGTTAATGTTACGTAAAAAGAAATAGGTATCTTTGGGTTAATGAAATTTATTTACACTTCCTTTCTTTTTCTATTTCTTTTTTTAGGGCAAACATTCGCGCAAGTGAATCATTGGGAGACGATAGTAAAGGATAATAGCACTTGGTATTATCAGGTTCCTACTGCTGTATCTTCACCTGATTGGATTTTACCTTCGTTTACAGTTAACTCATGGTTGCAAGGAATAGGTGGATTTGGATTCGGTGACGGAGATGACAATACCCTCATTCCAAGTGCGTCGATTTCTGTTTATACGCGCATTGAATTTAACATTGCAAACATCAATCAAATTGTCGCGATGGCGCTTCATTTTGATTATGATGATGGATTTGTCGCCTATTTAAACGGTACGCAGGTTGCACGAAATGGACTTTCCGGAACAGGTCAACCAGCATTCAATCAATTGGCATCCATCTCTCATGAAGCCAAATTATACCAAAATCAATACCCTGATCAAGTGGTATTTAATCAAAATCAGTTCGCTGGACTTCTAGTCAATGGCACCAATGTCTTTTGTGTAGAAGTTCATAATCAACTGGCTAATTCAACGGACTTCACGTGTCGAAATTTCTTAAGTGTTGGGGTAAACAACCCAAGTATTACCTACGGACCGACTCCAAGTTGGTTTGTGCCGCCGTTTATATTAACTAGTTCAAATTTACCGATTGTTGTTCTTGACACATACAACGTCGACATTCCGGATGAGCCTAAAATTGATGGAACGATGGGAATTATCTTCAACGGGGATAACCAAATGAATTACCTATCAGATCCCTTTAATGAATTTTATGGTCAAATTGCCATAGAAAAAAGAGGCTCTTCCTCCAATTCGTTCCCTATGAAATCCTATGCATTGGAAACACGCGGGCCAGATTCCGTGAATTACAACGTATCGCTTTTCGATTGGCCAAGCGACAATGACTGGATTCTTTACGCTCCATATACGGACAAGGCCATGATTCGAAATGTCCTCACTTACGATCTTGGTCGTCAAATGGGTCAATATGCCCCAAGAACAAAATTATGTGAGGTGATACTTAATGGTTCATACATCGGCGTTTATGTCTTAATGGAACGAATCAAAATTAATCCAGGACGCGTGGATGTGGATCCGCTGAATTACACGGACACACTTGACAATCAACTCACGGGTGGATACATTATCAAATTAGATAAAACAACGGGAGGAGGCGTTTTCGCATGGACTTCCCCATATAATGCACAGGCTCCGAGTACCGGGCCGATATTTTATCAACTGCATGATCCACAAATCAGTGAATTGCATCCCTTACAATTGAGTTACATCTATGACTACGTAACCAATTGGGAAACGGTGCTAAAAAGTGCAAACTTCGCTAATCCACAAACTGGATTCAGGGCATTTTCAGATGAGTTGTCCTTTATAGACTACATGCTCATCAATGAATTGTCTAAAAATGTAGATGGATACCGCATATCCACTTTTTTACATAAGAAAAGGTTTAGTGAGGGCGGAAAAATTCATGCTGGTCCGCTTTGGGACTTCAATTTAGGCTGGGGAAATGCCAACTATTGTCAAGGTGGACAAACCTCCGGTTGGGAAATCAATTTCAATTCAGTATGTCAAGGAAATGGCTCACTGATGAATCCATTTTGGTTGAACCGAATGTTGCAGGATACCATCTTCGCAAATAATGTCAATTGCCGTTGGACAGATCTTCGCACGAGCATTTTAAGTGATTCAAGCCTAATCAACTATGTCGATTCATTGGCAACCATGTTAACAGAGCCTGCAGTTCGTAATTTCAACCGTTGGCCTATCCTTGGGGTATATGTCTGGCCTAACAACTATGTTGGGAATACCTATCAAGAGGAAATTACGTACATGAAAAATTGGATTCTTGCGAGAACGGCTTGGATGGATGCGAATATGTTTGGAACGTGTTATTCTCTCGGAATAGACAATTCAAAATCCTTTATAAAAATTGTTCCTAATCCAGCCCAAACACATATAACTGTCACAGGTCTTCCAGTGAATGGCACGATGGTATTGACCGACTTTTCAGGTAAAACAATCAAACAAATTCTTATTCAAGAAACATCTACAATCATTGATCTTTCAGAGCTTGCAAACGGCATTTATTTTCTTACCGAAACTAATTATGGAATTCATGAAAAAATCATTAAAAACTAAGGTACTAAGCTTCGTACTTGGGGTAACCTTTGTTTTCATTCACACAGCTTGCGTTAAGAAGAATGTAGGTCCTGGCGGAACATCTGCCATTACAGGGTCCGTAACTGGACAAGACTTCGAACAAGGTGAGAATGAACTACAGCACATTACTTTTACTTCGGGATCACAACTCGAACATGGCGATTATTTTTTATTAAATGATCTTACCTTCGGAACGAATTACTACATCTATTTTTCGAATCCAACTTGGATTTCTCCAGCGAATCCCAATCTACAAGGAAGAACTGGATTGGAAGTTGTGTTCAATTATAGTAATTCGAATGTAAGTATCGCTCAAGCTGTCAAAGTTAAACTTGAGTCTTTAGGTGTATTGAATGCCAATTTATCTTTGCAACAGGACATTTTAACGCTCTCTTGGAAAAGTAGAAAAAACGTTGTTGATCCAGATAACGGGACCACCAACTTTGCTGTTGACGTTTCCAATCAGGGGGAAGCTGACTTTCTACAAACGGGCGTTTTGAACATGGCTGAAAAGCGTGTCTATTTGTGTTATGGGGACAATAATTACCCGAGTGAGGATGTGCGCACCAATCAATTGGGTGAATTTTTCTTTCCTGATTTACAGAAGGGAACCTATAAAGTATATGTCATAAGTATGGATCCTCCTTATGAAGAAATGCACAAAGAAGTAGCGAAAACCATTACGATCTCTGAAGATAAAAGTATTGTTAACGCGGGTGTTCTCGGAATATATTATTGATGAAAAAAATTCTTTTACCTATCCTTTTATGGAGTAGTTTTTCCTTTGGTCAAACCGGCCTTTGGATGGACATCAGTATCGCTAAAAAATGGAATAAAAGCCAATCATCTGGAATTGGAATAGGAAACAGACAAAACCTTGGACTTGGATTCGATCGTATTTTCCTTGATGCAAGCCATCAAGTTCAGATTCTTGATGGACTTCAACTTGAAGCAGCTTATCGTTTGGTTTTAAATGAAAAAGGTGATCAATTGGTGATCGCTGGCGATCGTCTTTCACAACGCATTCAACTTGGATTTAAATTATCCATTTTAGATGCCTTTGACATTGGTCCAAAAAGATTGAATTTAAGTTGGGCAAGCACACAACAATGGGGACTACAAATAGGAAAGCGTACGAGTAGTATTTGGCGCAATAAAATCAACTTAGGATATGATGTGAAAGATTTTCCGCTAACTCCAATAATGAGCGTGGAACATTTTTACCGATGGAATGCCGATGTCGTTTATACTCCAACTGAGGTGCTAATTAGCGGAGCGACTGTTCAGTGGCGTTACTTTGTTGGAACAGAAATAGAGTTACCAAAAAAGCAATCTGTAAAGATCCAGGTTGGACTTAGACAGCGCAGCAGTGGGAATCAATCCTTGCTTCGATTATCGTACAATAAATCCTTTTAATTTCTTAAAAATAAAAAAGGGAGACCCGAAGACCTCCCCTTTCCATCAATCAACATCTTACTGATTAATAACCCGTATTTTGGGTCAAGTTTCTATTTAACACGATATCCGCAGTAGGAATCGGGTATAAATTCACATAAGAAGGAACAGCAACACCGACTACATCACCACCTTTGAAAGGCCAAACATAGCTTCCGCCTGTAAAGTATCCGAAACGAATTAAATCCGTTCTTCTCGTTGCTTCCCATTGCATTTCACGTGCACGTTCATCAAGGATGTTATCCAAAGTCAAGGCCGAAACATTGAACGAAGAATTTCCATATCCTCTTTCACGGATATAATTCACGTATTGAACTGCTGTCGCTGAGTTACCTAAGCGCAATTGCGATTCTGCATACATTAAATACACATCACCTAAACGGAATAATGGGAAATCAATGTCCGTGTGCGGTGAAGTTGAGTTATTGGATGCCGAAGCTCCTGTAGACGTTTTATTTTTAAACTTCGGATTTGCATATCCGTGTGTAAACGTCGACATACTCGTGATTTCTTTTTGTTGTCCTGTTGTATAGAACATCCAACGCGTATCCTGTGTTGTATCTGCAAATTTATCGATGAATGGTGCTGTTGCACGAAGTCCACCCCATTTGCCATTCACACCGTAATCAGCAGCGACCATACTTCCACCTAAAGAAGCACAAACTAAGAATGTTGTTCCACCCCATGTTTGCGCATAAAGTCCGTCATAAACAATCGGGAAGATGATTTCAGGCGATGTGTTGTTATCTGCTAAGAACAAGTCTTGGTAGTTGTCATCCAATGCAAATGCACCAGAATTCATCACTTTCTCACAATACGTTGCACACTCTGAATAGCGATCATTTCCAGCACCTAAATACACTTCTGCATTCAAGTACATTTTTGCCATCAACGATTGTGCTGCTGATTTCGAAGCGCGGCCATAAGGAACCGCAGACGGATCCAACATCGTTGTTTCAACTGCTTTTAATTCATCCTCGATGTATTTGAATAAATCAGCACGTTGGATTTGTTCCGGTTCGAAAGCACCTACGCGGTCATTTTCTGTAACGAATGGCACATTGCCAAATAAGTCCATTGCGTGGTAATACGCTAAAGCGCGCAAGAAACGAGCCTCTTCACGATACGTACGAATTTCTGCCAACTTTGCAGCAGAGAATCCACGAGTCGTCAATTTCTCTTCACGTGCTTGCCAAATGAACTCATTACAAAGCGTAATTTGGTAATATATACGGTAGTACATCCCTTTTACCCAAACGTTGTCTGCATTCCATTGCGATTTATTCAAATCTGGAATTCCTGGGTCATTCCATCCACAGATTGCCTCGTCAGTTGGAAGTTCTTGAAGGTTCCACAATACACGAATGTAGGCAGAGAATCCTTCATCAATTCCAGCGATGTCTGCTGATCCAGCTGGACCTTGATTCCCTGTCATGGACATTCCAGAATACAATTTCGCTAGTACGTGAATGTATTGATCTGGATTGCTGTAAACTGCCTCGGCATTTAAACCGTATTTAGGCGATTGATTTAATTGTTTATTACATGAAACCAAGAATAAGGAAGCTGTAATGAAGGTATAGGCGATTATTTTTTTCATGGCTTTCATAGTTAGAAGTCAAATGTTAAGTTCAACGAGTACATACGTGGACGAGGATAGAAATTGTTGTCAATTCCACCGTTTACCTCTGGATCTTGTCCCATGTATTGTGTTAATACAAATACGTTTTGAACGGTAAAACTTGCGTTCAATCCCAATTTATTATTTGTGAATTTCAATTTACCAAAACGGTATCCGATGTTCACGAAGTCCATACGTAAGAAGTTTGCTTTCTCTAGGTAGTGGTCAGACAACAATTGGTTGTTAGTCGTTTTCTGTACTTCATTTTCATAATACAATGAACTGATATTGTTCAAGTATTTTTTCGTTCCATCAATGGTTTGGAACGTTGCACTGTTCGAATGTAAATTATTGTAAATAGTTGCGCCTAACTCACTTCTCATGGAGAAGCCAGCGAACCATTTTTTGTAGGTAAAGCTTAACGCTGATCCAAGGAATACTTTTGGCGCTGCTTGTCCAGCATAATAACGGTCACCCACATTAATGATACCATCGCCATTTACATCTTTATACGCATGGACATCTTTCCATTTGTCTGACGTGTTAACAACACCGTCATTGTTGATGTCAATCGTTGCTTGCTCACCCACTTGAATCATTGATCCATCCGTATCATATTGTTGATCCAATACGAAGTATGTAAATGTCGCATATCCAACTTGGTGAACTTGAATGGTGTTTCCAATTCCACCACCAATACCACCAACTAAAACACCTGGTGATTTAGGATCAGTTACGAGTGAAAGTTTCGTCACTTTGTTTTCGTTATAAGTCCCATTAATGGTCCAATCTAAACGCGTATTCTTCTTAGCAATTAATCCAACGTTCAAACTCGCTTCGACACCTTGATTTCTCATTCCACCAACGTTTGTCAAAATCATGTTCGTGAAATTCGTTCCTGCAGGAACCGGAACTGTTGCTAATAGATCACTTGTTTCTTTACGGTATATATCTAAGCTTCCTGAAAAACGGTCGTTTTTGAAACCGAAATCCAATCCAACATTGTAACTAGCGGTTGTTTCCCATTTCAAATTTGCATCGAATCCAGCCGGACGCAAAGCTTGGTAGTATTGTCCACCGAAAGCATATTGTGCTGTTGTAGCTCCTAAGAAATAGTTACCGATGTACGCATAGTCACCAATTCCGTCTTGTTGTCCAGTTACACCCCATCCAGCGCGTAATTTCAACATGTTGATCGTTTTAGAATCTTTCAAGAAATCTTCTTCCGAAATAATCCATGCAGCAGAAACTGCTGGGAAAAGCCCCCAACGTTGCTCAGGACTGAAACGTGAAGATCCATCACGACGCAACGAAGTGTTCACGATATATTTCCCTTTGAAACTATAAATTGCACGCGCATAGTAAGACAACAATACATTTTTCGTGTAATTTGGATATGGACTTGATGCCGCTCCAATAACGGAATCTTGCGCTTGATTGTAAGATGGGTTGTTTGGTCCTCTACTCATCCAATCTTGGTAAGAGTATCCAGCAGTTAAATCCAACACATGGTCTCCAAAGAGTTTTCCAGAGTTGTAACTAGCGTAGGTTTCAAGTAATTTATTCTCTTTTCTTGAAAGGTATTCTGAATAACGTCCATTTGTATAGTATCCAGCCGCTGAAGTAGAGTCTGTAATTACATGGCCAGTTCCTTCAGAGAAGTCACCACCCACATTAACGATTGCTTTCAATCCTTCTAAAAAAGGAAGGCTGTACGTCAATTTAGCGTTTGCAATCGCACGATTCACTTTGCTCACATCCTCTGTTTGGTTGATTAATCCTAATGGATTTCTAGCCGAAAGGGTATTTGGTTTTGCATTATCAACCCATTCAAAATAACCACCGTAATTTTCATTTCCTGAGTAAACTGGTTGTGTTGGATCGAAGTACGCTGCACCTAAAGCCCCGCGATTCGCAAAGAATGAGCTAGTTTGAATGTATTTCAAATTTGACTCAAGCAATAATGAGTTGTTCAAGAATGAAGGACTCATATTCAATCCAACAGACGTACGATTAAATTGGTCACGTTTCAATGTGCCATTCTCATTTCTGTTACCAATGGATAAGCGGTAAGGGAAGTTTTTTATTCCTCCTGTAATAGATACGTTATTATCTAAAACCATCGCGTTTCTAAATACTTGTTTTTGCCAATCCGTACTAGAATCTCCTAACAATGCTTTTTGAGCGGCAGTACCTCTAGCGTTTACCAATGAGCGTAAAGAATCTGCGCTTAATACATCCGCATATTTAGCGATGGTAGACTGAGATATTTTCGTATCCAAAACAATTTTCAATGGCGCATTTTTTCCACCATCTCCTTTTTTCGTGGTAATGATAATGACACCATTTGCAGCACGAGATCCGTAGATAGCTGTTGCAGATGCATCTTTTAACACAACGAATGAAGCGATGTCATTTGGATTGATTAATGATAGTGGGTTTGCTACACCCGCAATTCCGCCGTTATCTAATGGGACTCCATCGACAACGATAAGTGGATCATTACTGGCATTGATGGAAGTTCCACCGCGAAGTCTCAATGTGCTTCCAGAACCTGGCGCACCATCATTGGACGTTACTTTTAATCCAGCAACTTTACCCATGATTAATTGTTCCGGTGTTGATAGTGAACCTTGAACAAAGTTCTTCTCACTAATAACTGTTGCAGCACCTGTTAAATCCTTGGTTCTTGACGTACCATATCCAATAACAACTACTTCATCTTCCTCTTTTGCTTTCGATTGCAAAACCACATCTTTCACTAAAGATTGGTTTTCTTGTAAAGCAATGGTTTCTTTGATTGTTTCCATTCCCATGAAACGGAAAATCAAGGTGTATGTCCCAGCGCTTAATCCTTTGATTTCGTAGAAACCAATTTCATTTGTCATTGCGCCCTTAGACTTACCTTCAACTGTGACTGATGCGTTGTTTAAAGCATTTCCTTCTGCATCCTTCACCATTCCTTTAATACTTGCATTTTGTGCAAATGAAACGATGGAAAGCAACATGAAACTAGCGAAAACAGCAAAAGTTCGTGTAAATTTTTGAACCATAGAAGTTATTTTAGTTTTAAATTCTTGTTTTAGTAAGTCAAATATATTTTTTATTTTCCTTAATGTCAAGTTGACACATAGAAATTTTATCACCAATTGATTTGAATGTTTTGAACGTCGTCCTTTAAAGCCATTGTCAGCTTGATTTTTTGCTCTACCATTTCCACTTTTATTTTCTTACCATTCATGGAAATACTTTGAGGTATGCGCGAAGTATGAATCATCACATCGTACTTAAAGCTATGTTGACTCATGTTGGAACCGTAAGTTGGTTGAAAGGTCAATTTAGTCTTCTTCGCATTCTGACTCATGTTCATATGCAATAATTTGAACATGCCTTTTTCGTACGCTTCATTGGTCAAACCGTCATCTTCGTACCACAGTCCCTTGCTTTCACTTAATTCTTGTGCATCATAGTAATGAATGGTCACGAGTGAATCGGCATAAGCCTCGGTAGATTGAATGATCGGGGCCATTGGAACGAAAGAACCACCTTTTACTAATACCGGTGTTGACGAAAGATCACCATTCACTAAGAATGTTTGTTCTTTTTTAGTGAGTGAATGATGCGTTTTATCAAATTCCTTTAATTTGGAATCTGGAACATAGGTTAGTTCAGCACTTTTTAATGATTTCATCAGATTTCCTGACTTAAACTCATACCAAGTTCCAAGAGGCGCATGAATAATTTGAATCGGCAAGGAATTCTCTTCCTGCTTTTTCGTGATTGGTTTTACCAAAAAACAACTTCCCCACATGTATTCAGTTGCCAATGAATCAGACCAATGCGCGCTTGAATCCTCCATGAAAATTGGACGCATCAATGGTGTTCCACTGATATGATTTTCAAAAGCTAGGGTGTAATTATACGGCAAAAGTTGGTAACGCAATTCAATGGCTTCTTTCGCTAATTGTTTCGTTTTTTCGTCCTTGAAAATCGCTTCGCTTGCCACTTCTTGTTGTCCGTGTGGACGAAAAATGGGTTGAAATACGCCATACTGCAACCAACGCACATATAATTCCGGATCGTCGTTTGCGCCTCCGAATCCACCTAAATCTGAGTGCATGTAAGCAATTCCTTGTAATCCCATTTGCAAACTAATTTCTATTTGTGGACGCAGTCCACCCCAAGTACGATTGACATCACCTGACCATGGAATGATTCCGAAACGCTGTGTTCCGGAACTTCCGGAACGCATCAAAATAAACGGACGTTCATTTGGATAATCTTTTTGGTATCCTTCGTAGATTAATTTTGCCCATTCGTGTCCGTAGATGTTGTGAACCTCATCAGCGTATCCAACTACATGCTTCAATTTGGCTGGATGAACTTCTGGCTCTCCTAAATCTCCCCAGAATCCACGTGCACCATACGTGTGTAGTTCTTTGTAGATGTCCCAAAACCAGGTTCTCGCTTCCGGTTTAAACACGTCGATTAATCCAGTGTTTCCAAAGTAAAAATCATAGGTGTAAGGTGCACCAAGTTCATTGGTTCCGAGTATTTTTTTATCACTCGCTTCCTGCCATTTTTTCGATGTTGTGAGAATGAATGGTTCGGTAATCAGGACGGTCTTCACCCCTTGATTTTTGAAATCAGAGATCATTTCTTTTGGTTGGGGAAAGGAGTCCGTGTAGAAGGACAAATTCCCTAGTGTCCCTTGAATTTCTTTTCCAAACCAATATAAATCGAAGATGATGGCGTCCAACGGAATGGAGTCTTTTCGAAATTGATTAACAACATTGCGCGCTTCTGCCTCCGAATGATACCCAAAACGACTCGCAAAGTTCCCAAATGCCCATCGAGGAGGCATCGGTTGATGTCCGGTTAAATCTGTATATTCTGACAAAAGATCTTTCCAATCGTCCCCAACAATGACTTGGTATGTTTTGCGTCCACCAATGGTTTCATATGTCAACACATTGTTCTTCTTTGAATCTAAATCCAAATAGCCAATCTGTGCATTATCGAAATGAATGGCATAACACTTATTGGATACAACCATAGGCATCGTGTAATTCATCAATTCAGAATGTTCCTCGTAGCCGTAATGTGCGCGGTTGTACAATTGCAAACGGTAGCCACGGCGATTCATTCCCAGTGCGCGTGCTCCCGCCCCGTATAACATTTCCTCCTGAGTCAAATTAAAATGAATCTTTTCTACTTCCTCGGTTTTCTCATAGCCCCAATTCTCAGAAATTACTGGTTTCTTTTGGTACCAATAACTGATTTGAAAGGGATTTTTGGTAATCTTCACTTCGAGGGCTGCATTGGTACTTAGGTTGACCATGGCATTGGATTGATTCATAACCAATACATCTATTTTTGGCGAAGCAATTACTGCATGTGAATTCACGGGATGTTTTTGTCCAGTTGGAATAAATGTCGTCTCTATCATTTTTCCTGAATACGCTGAAAAATAGTACACGCCATCTGATACAATTACTTTAAATCCATTGCTTGATTTTTCGACGTGATCAAATTGACGTGCTGCATTTTGTCCCCAACTGATCGAAGAAACAAAAAGGAAAATGAGTAGGTTTTTCATGCTTATTTTAATTCGAGAATGAACGCCGTTTTTGCTGGAATGATTGCTGTTTTCAGGTCGAAATTTACCGTTTGATTCGTGATCACATCGACACCTGTTTCTTTTCCTTTGATTACTTCTTGGTAACGATCCCAGCGAATGGTTTCATCTTTTGTGGAATTATTCATGACAACAAGCACTACTTTTCCTGGGTCGCCATACAATCCATTTGGCTCTGTATAACGCGCATAGACGTAGACATTGTTTTCAGGAACAAATTGCATGAGTTTTCCTTCGTGGATGACTTTATTGTTCTTTCTCCAGTTCAGTAATGATTTGGTAAATTGAAAATACGCTTCTTCTTCCGGAGTTCTACCTGTTTGATACGCATGGCATTTTGCATCTTCACTACTGCAGAAACCGGTGTGTCTGTCAGCTGCCCATCCACCCGGAAAATCTTTTCGGATATCAGCATCTCCAATATCCTTACTACCCTTCATGCCGATTTCACTTCCATAATAGATTTGTGGAATTCCACGAGTGGTTGAAATGAGTGTCAGTGCTAATTTATAGTCTGCGATGCTCGGACAATATTCATTAAAGCGTTTGGTGTCATGATTTTCAAAAAACACAAGCATGTTGGAAGGATCTTTATACAGAAAATCGTTGGCAATATTGTCATAAAATCGCACCATTCCTTTATCCCAATCTTGCTTAGGTTCATTGAAGGCTTGCATGAAGGCATCATGCATTGGAAAGTCCATAACTGTTGGAAGGTAACTGTTGTATGAGTCAATCGCTCCAACCGGACTATCTTTTTGCCAGTAGGAAATTTGCGCTTGATTATGCATCCAAACTTCGCCCATGATATTTAAACGTGGATATTCGTCTGTGATTGCTTTTGTCCACTTTGAAATTGCTTCTTTATCGTTATAGGAGTATGTATCCACACGAAGTCCATCTAATTGCGCGAATTCTATCCACCAAATCGTGTTTTGAATAAGGTAAGTCAACAACAGTGGATTGGATTGATTCATATCCGGCATCGTTGTATCGAACCAGCCATCTTCCGACGCATGTTTGTCCTTATTTGACGCATACGGGTCCATTTGTGTACTCGTGCGGTAACTTGAACGCGTAAACGCAGGGAATTGATGGATCCAATCTTGCGTAGGTAAATCCTGTACCATCCAATGTTTGCTGGACCAATGATTTGGTACTTCATCTTTGATTATTTTCAATCCTTGACGATGTGCTTCTAGCACCAACTCTTTGTACCATGAATTCGTTCCATAACGCGGATCAATTTTATACAAATCAGATTGCGCATAGCCATGGTAGGAATAGGTTTCTTCGTTATCTTCGAGCATGGGCGTTGTCCAAATAGCTGTTGCTCCCAGTTCTTTTATGTAATTCAAATGTTGAATCATACCCATGATGTCTCCACCGTGACGTCCACCCGGATTTGAACGATCTGCGACTTCTTTCGTTTCCGGATGATTATCTAGTCCTTCGTTGGCATTTGCAAAACGATCAGGCATCAACAGGTAAATGACGTCGGCTGGAGTATAACTTTCACGTTGCGCACTGTTGTTCATGCGTTGTTCCAATTTGAAGTCGAAATGCGTCACTTCTTTCTTCTTATCGATAAGTTTAATGGGATAAATACCTGCAACTTTGTCTTTTGTTTCGACGGTAACAAAAAGGTAATTTGGATTTTCCGTTTTAATGATTCCTGTTATCGGCAATCCTGAAACCTGCACTTGATAGTTAGCGATATTCGTTCCGTGTAACAAGATTTGCACTTCATGGCGTTCCATATCCACCCACCAATTTGCAGGCTCCACATGTTTTAAAATTTGTGCATTTCCTGAACTAGCAATAATCATTGCAAAAATGAAAGTCCACTTATTCCATTTCATAGACTTGCTTGGTTGATCCATTTTCATAGGTTATAACTTTTAAACAGTTTTTTGCATCAAGTAGAATTTCCCTTCCTAACATATCAAATGCTTTTAACGCCTTAGTGTTTTGTGGTAAAATCCATTCTGTTAGCCCACTTGTACATGGATTTTGAATAGTTTGAACCGCCAAAACCTGACTATTGGCAGAGCTATATCTATTTTGAATGTATTCACTAATGGATTGTGTGACATGAAATCCCCAAGCTTGATCGATGGCATCCAAGAAATCTTGATCGCTGAATCCATAATCGTATCCTTTATACTCATCCAACAAGGCTGCACTTGCGATTAAATTTTGTTTGGCTTGAAGGCTGCTCATCATTGTTGAAGGAATGAAATAATTCGTTAGAATGTCCTTCATGTGGTAATTAAAGCGATCCTTGAAATAAGGAACTGCCAGTAATTTTGAATACAATGGTCTATTTGAATTAGCCCAGGAGTAGATGTTACGGGAAGACCAATTGACATTGAACCAATCGATTCCGAAGGTATTATCTAAATCGTATTCTAGAAAAATGAATTTACCATCGGAGGGACGTTCATACAGAAAGTAGTTGTTTTTATTATAAGCGTATCCATCCCATTGTCCCATCAATATTTCCGCGGCAAGCGTTCGTAAATACGTATCCACGTCGAAAACGTCTTGTATGTCACACACAAAATTGGCATTCGCAGAATTGTATAAGACTTCTATAAAATGAATCAGTCCTGAATAATCATTCACAGCCTCATTCGTTTTCAATTTGTACGTATTTTGGTAATACGTTGGATTCGTTCCGTGATAGGTTAAATCAGATCCATAAAAACACTTGAACAGGTTTCCCGAATTGTCATTTGGAAATCTTTTTTGGATATACTCTTCGTCAAAATGTTCGATATGAATATACAATCCTTTGTATTCATTGTTGAAGTACAGTTTAATGAAACTTGTTCGAGCCGATGGAAGTCCGCACTGAGTCAATAAATCAAAGGAAGCTTTCGATCGTAAAATGGATACATCGTTATGCTCCCCATTCAACTTCATTTTCTCTAATCCACGGTATTTCCGACCTGGAACATAGGAATTGAAGGATAATTCAAAAGACTTTTTTGCTGCATCTCTGGAGGTGTTTCCACGAACGTGTATTCCTACATTCGTAATGGTGTCTTGAATAGCGCTGGACGAATAGATCACCGAACTAACAAAGGGAAAATCCGAATAAACACTATCGGTTACCATTGTTTGCGCATCGACTGCCGACATAGTCACATAAACACTTGCGACTTCATTTTGAAGAAAAGCGTTATTATTCGCTGGGTGAATGAACTGAGCTTTGACACTCAACTCCATGAAGACTAAAAGGACAAATAGACAAATAGACTTCATTAATGTTGAATAATAAATGCTTCATTCGAATAGAAATTCCCTATACGAAGAAGAACATGGTAAGAACCACTTTTCCAATCTGACACATTCAGTAAAACATCGTTTTCACCTGGATTTGTTGTTCCAATTTCTGAATAAACTATTTGTCCAGCTTCATTTATCACCTTTAATTCCAGCGCGTTCATTCCTTCTGAACTAAATGCTACATGTACATCACTTACACTTGGATTCGGGTAGACATTCATGGGGAAATGTGATTCCATCACTTCGTCAATCGATACCGGAGCATCCGTAATGAAAGGTTGATCCAATCGTACATCGGTATAAATTCGGTATTCCCCTGGCTGAAGAGAAAAGTTCACGTTCACATCAGTAACATTTAAGCTGTCGCCAGTAAAGTATTCATACCACCAACCATTGTGATGAAAGTTCGGTGAGCCAATTTGGGTGTTGACATCGAAATTGGTGATGACCACCCCATTCATGGATGGATCAGTCAATTTCATTTTTTTTACCGCACCACTTAAATTATATGTGAAGTTTAACGAACGAAATGTTTCGTGATCATTTCTCAATTTTAATGTTGCCGCATAGACATCGTATAATTGCCGTCTTCTTGCCTGTGTGAAGTAATTCCAAAGAATGGGTTTATTACACACCCGACAAGGACTTTCAATCGAAATATCGTATCCCAATTCACCAAATTGCCAAATCATTCTAGGACCAGGTTGCGTTAGGAAAATTACTGCTGCAGTTTGCATGCGTCCAAGGGCAACATAAGAGTTCTTTGCATTGTGACTTGGATTAGTTTGATTTCCGAATGACAAATTTTTAAACATCAATCGCTCTTCGTCATGACTCTCCATATAGGAAACAAGATGTGGAACTGTCCAAGTGCGATTTGTGTAAATCCCTGAACTGATATTTGATGTGCTTGTATATCCCATTGTTGCCTCACCATAACCATAGGTTAAATTACCCCAAAGCATCATTCCATAATTGGCCAATTGAATTTCTTCCGAGTTATCGCACCAATGTTCTAAAATCACATATGCATCTGATTTAACCTCCCAAATCTTATCAGCCATTCGTTTAAGTAAATTGATGCGTTCTAGGTTATAACCTGAAGCATTATTTGCAAATCCCTTTGTGTAATCAAAACGGAATCCATCTACATGGTATTCATCTAACCAATATTTATTTACTTGGTCAATATACGCTTGTGTAGCCATTCTCGTATGATCGAAATCATAGCCCCAACAGTATGGTTCGTGTGGACAAATCGCATTAAACCACGGGTTATTTGCCGCTGGACGATTATTCGCTGCATCCCAGTACATATTCACCATTGGATTTTGTCCAAAGGCATGGTTTAAAACCATATCAACAATAACTGAAATACCGCGATTATGGCAACTATCAACAAATTCCTTGAATTTTTCTGGCGTTCCATAATATTTGTCTAGTGCCTTATGAAAAGATGGATTGTATCCCCAACTTTCATTGTTTTCGAATTCTCCAGGAGGCATTAGTTCGATTGCATTAATTCCGAGTTCATCCAAATAGGATAGAGTATCAATAAGCGTTTGATAATTGTGTTTTGCTACAAAATCGCGCACTAACAATTCGTAAATAACCAAGTCCTTTTTGGCCGGACCTTGAAAGCTTGTGTTTTGCCAATCGTAAGGTGTTGCCCCAGGTTGAAAAACAGAAACAAATCCAGTGGTTTGTCCAGTTGGATAAGGAAGTGGATTCGGATTGGTTGCCGCATTGATGTTTCCATCGTTGTTTGGATCCAGAATGACAGCGCTCAATGGATCTGCAAATTTCATGGTACCGTCAATAAAATATTGGTAGCCATATTTTTGTCCTGCTGTTAGTCCCGTAATTTCCAACCACCATGTAGCATTGTTCGTCGACAAATTCATGTGGTAAGCAGCTGTTGGAGTCCAGTTATTGAAATCTCCAATGACATAAATGTGTTGTTTTTGAGGAGCGTACAATTGAAAAATAACTGTTGTGTCATTGATGTAATTCACTCCATTCAACAAACCAACTATGGTCGGATTAACGACATTAACTGGAGGATTGACCGTATAATAAATACTATCAATGATGGTCGTAGTCCCGTCATTCACTTCAAATTCCAATAGATGCGTTCCAGCAGAACTTGCTGTTAAATTGTAATTTAACGAAGTCGCATTCGTCAATGTAGTCAGTATGTTTCCATCCTCTTTTAAATAAAGTGTGGAACTAGTATTCGCTTCAGCGTTGATGGAAATCTGATCGTTTAAATTGTAGATACTTCCATTATTTGGATGGAAAAATTGTCCGAGCAAACCAGCATTTACCGGATAGACATCGTAGAAAATATCGCTACCATCTGCTTCTCGTCCAACAATACTACCATTGGCAGTTCGGAAAACGAATGCAAGCTTTAATACAGTCGTTGTAGCGAGTGGATACCCGTAAAATTGATCGATGTCGATCGTGATCGTATGTTTATTATTCCCAATGTTGGTCATGGCCACTTGAGGATCAACTGTTCCCCAATTTCCCTGCACGTATTGCCAATTGGAAGGCGAAGTGCTTGCACTTGTAATCAAGCCTGCATGGGCATAAATTTGAGACTGACCGGTCAGCGCGGAATTTCCTTGGGTAGCGTCGTAGGTTATGGTTACGACGTCGTTTACTGTTGGAAAAGCTGGGGAAACGTCTAAAACTTGAGCGATGAGCATTGAGCAAAAAGCGCTAGCAAATACGGTGAGAGAAATTTTTTTCATCCGAAATATTTAAGGTAAAAAAAAGCCTAAGTATGTTTCAACTTAGGCTTTCCGTATTTTAAAGAAAAATTATTGTTTGATCAATTTTCCAGTAGCAACTTTGTCACCAGCAAACACTTTGTAAA
>Ga0209444_10000018_pt1 | contig 89949 bp, 96 predicted proteins | sample LauGreFaBDMM15DN_2_FD_188215 | JGI IMG/M metagenome (GOLD analysis project Ga0209444, IMG submission 188215) | Freshwater lake microbial communities from Lake Michigan, USA - Fa13.BD.MM15.DN (SPAdes) (version 2) | ecosystem: Environmental > Aquatic > Freshwater > Lake | place: Lake Michigan... | reverse complement strand
CTGCTACTCCTCGGGCCGCTGCTGCTCCTGCTGCTGCTACTCCTCGGGCCGCTGCTGCTCCTGCTGCTGCCGCACCTCAGGCTGCCGCACCTATATCGATACCAAGCGGAGGAGGTACTGCTGCTCCTGCCGCACCTACCACAGGAAAAAAAGTAGCAGAAAACAAAGAAGGCAAAAAAGAAAAAGTATCTATGTCTGGCAACGCAGGCAAACTAGCTGATGAATTAGAAAAATATGGCATCACAAATGCGCTGGCAAAGAGGGCAATTATTCAAACGGCTGCCAAGGAATCAGGACTGAATCCACAGGCTAAAGAATCTGGAGCAACTGCTTATTTGGCTACACTAGCCAACAGAGGATTAGATTATATTTGGAAAGTTTTCCCGCAACTAAAACCTGGCGGTAGAGTAGCAAAAGAAAAAGGATTTGAAAAAACCGGAGTTCCGGCCAGTGCGTTAAACGAAGCCTGGAGCAAAGGAGATCAGTCATTCTTTGACTATGTTTATGGTGGATTAAGTACAAATAAAAATCCTGGAGATGCTTACAAATATCGTGGACGTGGTTTTATTCAATTAACAGGTAGATCGGTCTACGACAAAGTTGGAAAAGAAGTAGGTAAAGATTTTGTAAACGATCCTGATCAAGTGGCCACAGATTTTAATTCATCTGCCGCTGCTCTAGCAGGCTACATGTTTATGACCCGGGGAGGCAAAGCCAATGCATTGAAAGATCTAAATTCAATGACTGATCCAAACGAGGCTTTGAAATATGCATTACACACTGTTGCTGGATTGGGACATAAAAAATCAGATTTTGATGTAGCAGGTTCAAATTTGCAAGAACAATTTAAAAAAGCATCAGCGTATGGTTCTTTAGCAAATGAAGCAGTACCAGCTCAGTTTCAGGCCAAGAACGGCGGCATAGTGCCGGCCTTGCCAGGTGGTGTTAATGTGTTGGCAGGTGAAGCTGGTCAAAACGAAGCAGTGGTGCCCTTGCCCAACGGCAAATCAATACCGATAGAAACTGCTAAAAATACCGAACAAATGGATGTGATGTTTGCACAGCTGGGCCGAATGGATGAGTTGATACGCATAATGCAGAACCAATTGGGCGTGTCAGAGAAGTTATTGAAGTATGCACAGTAATCACGGTAAATATTGTGTATGCTAAAGGAAATAGTAAATGGCTGATTCATCAGTGAGAAACGGTAGAAATGGCGGCTGGCGCAAGTATTTTAAAGTGGCCGCAGGTGACGCTAATGGTCAACTGAGTCCGATATCAGGTCGCGGTCAATTTGGCATGCCCGGTTACGATCGACAAAACGGCTATACCAACAACACCGGCACTGGAAATGACTTTGCATTTCGCAACTATGCCAGCAGACTGCCGGAAGTGTACTCAGGCCATCCCAACCGTATTGAACGTTATAATCAGTACGAAAACATGGATCTTGACAGTGAAGTCAATGCCTGCTTGGACATCATTGCAGAATTCAGCACACAGAACAATACCGACAACAACACTCCTTTTGACATCACATTCAAAGAAACGCCTACAGACCACGAAGTAGAAATTATTAAAAAACAGTTGCAACAATGGACCAAGCTGAACAAGCTGGATCAGCGCATGTTCAAACTGTTCCGCAATACCATCAAGTACGGCGATCAACTGTTTGTACGTGACCCAGAAACATTTGAAATGTACTGGGTCGACATGGTCAAGGTCAGTAGAGTGATTGTGAATGAAAGCGAAGGTAAGCGTCCTGAACAGTACATCATTCGTGACATCAACCCAAACTTTCAAAATCTCAGCATTGCACAAAAAACCACCAGCGACTACTATGTAAGCCGTAGTACTGGCAGCACAGGACAAACCAACTACTCCAGTCCCAGTGGTGGTGCAGGTGGTGGCGCCGGCGGCACAGTAGGCAACAGCAGATTTGCACAGGCCATGAACGAAACCTGCGTTGATGCCAAGCACGTGGTGCATTTGAGTCTAAACGAAGGACTTGATTACTTCTGGCCGTTTGGACAGAGTATCCTGGAAAACATCTTTAAGGTCTACAAGCAGAAAGAACTTCTGGAAGATTCGGTATTGATCTATCGTGTGAGTCGTGCGCCTGAGCGCAGAGTGTTCAAGATTGACGTGGGCAACATGCCCAGCCACATGGCCATGGCCTTTGTGGAACGTGTAAAAAACGAAATGCATCAGCGCAGAATTCCCACAGTGAACGGTGGCGGTGCAAACCTGATGGATGCTGCCTACAATCCACTCAGCATCAACGAAGACTACTTTTTCCCACAAACAGCTGATGGTCGCGGTTCTAGCGTAGACACCTTGCCCGGCGGTACAGGACTGGGCGAAATTGACGATTTGAAGTACTTCAACAACAAAATGGCCCGTGGACTGCGTGTGCCCAGCAGTTACTTGCCCACCGGCCCTGACGACAGTGACCGTGCAATGAACGACGGAAAAGTTGGCACAGCACTGATACAAGAGTATAGATTCAACCAATATTGCGAACGTTTACAGCGTTTAATCATGCAGAAGCTGGATGATGAATTCAAGATGTTCATGAAATGGCGTGGATTCAATATTGACAACGGTATTTTTGACGTGGTGTTGGGTCCTCCGCAGAACTTTGCCAGCTATCGTCAAGCCGAAATGGACACCAGTAGAGTTGGCACATTCAGCACACTGGAGCAGTTGCCCTACATGAGCAAGCGTTTCTTGATGGAACGTTATCTAGGCTTAAGTCAAGAAGAAATTGTGGAAAACGAAAAACTCTGGAAAGAAGAGCGCGATCAGCCTGAGCTCAGCACAACTCAAGGACAGGATCTGCGTAGTATTGGTATTACCCCAGCAGGTATGGAAGCAGACATTACCACCGGTGAAGAACTTGCAGCCATGCCGCCAGCTGGTGCTGCTGATCCCGGTGCCATACCTGGTGCACCGCCTGGGCCTGGCACAGCACCCACAGCCGTTCCTCCGCCACCAACGGCATAAATACCTGTATGATTCTAAACGAACTTTACCAGCGTGAACCCGAAGGCTATCAAGATGTTGCGCAAGACAACAGCCAGCCTCAAAAAGGTCAGCTGCGCAAAACTCGTTTGACACTAAGACAACTAAATAAACTGCGTCAGATGAACGACGTAAGAACATTTGAGTACAAAGAAAAACTCAAAGACATTCGCAAGCAGTATGCTCCCCCGGCCGCCCCTCCTGGCCTTTGACCCTGTCATAAATTAGTCAAATATACCATATTTGACGCTTAAATATGCTCATATTACTATTTTTATGTAAGTAATACACATGAGCCATAACCTTTTGGAGGAAACAATATGACATCAAAATTTGAACAGTTAATTGAATTTGTAATTAACGACGAAGAAGCAAAAGCTAGAGAACTTTTCCATGACATCGTAGTTGAGAAATCTCGCGAAATCTACGAAAGTTTGATGGACGAGGAAGAAGTTGACGAAAGTGTTGAAAACGACGGCGATGCAGCCGACGATTTGATTACTGACGTTGAAACTGAAGAAGAAGGCATGAACGAAGAAGACGACATGGATGCTGAGTTTGACGACGAAGCAGAAGAAGCCGGTGATGATCTTACTAAAGACATCGAAGGTGACAGTGACGCAGGTTCAGGCGAAGACAACATTGAAGACCGCGTGGTTGATCTTGAAGACAAGCTAGACGAACTAATGGCTGAATTTGAAGCCATGATGGGCGGCGAAGGCGGCGAAGAAGAACAAGAATTTGACATGGATGCTGGCGGCGACGCTATCGAGATGGACGACACATCTGAAATTATGCCAGAAATGGGCATGATGGAAGCTGTAAGTTTGACCAAAGTGGCTCCTGCTAAAATGGGCGACGACGGTGCCAACACCAAAAGTATAGTGCCACATAACTCAGGTGCAAAAGGTATGGCTGCAAGTCCAGTTAAAATGACTGGTGACACTGCACAAGGTCGTCCTGCTCCATCTGTAAAAGACATGGGCATGACAACCAGTCCCAAGCAAGGTGCTGCACCCAAGCCAGTGACAACACAGGCCGCAGGCGTAAACACTAAATCTCCAGTCTAAGAGATTATGGCTCGTTATCTACAAGAACACTTGACATTCTCACAAGCGCAGGTAAAACTGCTGAGTGAGGATGCTCCTGATGGTTCTGGTAAAACCCTTTATATGGAAGGGATTTGCATTGAAGGCGATAAACGCAATGCAAATGAAAGAATATACCCTGCTCACGAAATTCGTAAAGCAGTTGGCACTATTAATGAACAACTTAAAAGTGGCAATTCGGTATTGGGAGAAGTAGATCATCCGGATGATCTTAAAATTAACCTAGACCGTGTGAGTCACATGATTGATAAAATGTGGTGCGACGGTGCTATCGGTTATGGAAAATTAAAGATATTACCAACACCAATGGGTCAACTGGTCAAAACCATGTTGGACAGCGGTGTTAGATTAGGTGTTTCAAGTCGTGGATCCGGAAACGTCGACGACAGGACAGGACATGTCAGTGATTTTGAAATAGTCACTGTAGATGTAGTTGCACAACCTAGTGCTCCAAATGCATATCCCACAGCAATCTATGAAGGCCTCATGAACATGAAGTACGGACATAGATTATTGGAAGTGGCACGTGAAGCCGGCGCGGACAACAAGGTACAAAGATATTTGAAAAGTGAAGTAGTAAAGCTGATCAAAGATCTTAAAATAAGGGAGGAATAAGCATGTTAGATGCTATTAAACCGTTACTTGATAGCGACTTGATCACCGAGGAAACTCGTCAAGAGATCAACGAAGCTTGGGAAGCCAAGCTGGTTGAAGCTCGTGAACAAGCTCGTGCAGAACTACGTGAAGAGTTTGCACAACGCTATGAACATGACAAAACAGTGATGGTGGAAGCCCTGGATCGTATGGTAACAGATGGTCTCTCCGCAGAGATTCAAACTCTTGCAGCTGAAAAAGCGCAATTAGTTGAAGACCGCGTTAAGTTTCAACGCAAGATGAATGAAAGTGCTACAAAGTTCAACAACTTTATGGTCACCAAACTTGCTGAAGAAATTAGCGAACTGCGCAAAGACCGCAAGCAGCACAATGAAGGACTAGAAAAACTAGAAGGCTTTATTGTGCATGCTTTGGCTCGTGAAATTCAAGAATTCGCAACCGACAAACGTGATGTTGTAGAAACAAAAGTTCGTTTGGTTCGCGAAGCACGTAGTCAACTGGAAGCATTGAAAGCGCGATTTGTAACAGAATCTGCACAGAAAATGAGTCAAGCTGTTAGCCGTCATCTAAAGGCCGAACTTGGTCAATTACAAGAAGACATCCGAGTTGCTCGTGAGAACAATTTTGGCCGTCGAATCTTTGAAGCATATGCAAGTGAATTTGGTGCTACCTATCTCAATGAGAAAGCAGAAGTACGTAAACTACACAACACAATTGCACAAAAAGATGCAAAATTGTCCGAAGCCATCAAACTTATTAAGAATGTAAAAGTTCTTAACGAGTCAAAAGAGCGTGAAATACGAATGATCAAAGAGTCCAACCAACGTGCAAACGTGATGGACGAATTGTTGTCTCCTCTTAACAAAGAGAAGCAAGATGTCATGCGTAATTTACTCGAAAGCGTACAAACATCACGTTTGAAAAACGCATTTGAAAAGTATCTTCCAGCTGTTCTAACCGACCGCTCTGTGAAAGCCTCAAAAGTAATCACAGAATCCGTGTCCACAGTCACTGGCGATAAATCTGCCCGTAGCCAATTTGAAGACGACAGTGCTGACAACAGCAACGTTATCGACATCAAGCGTTTGGCAGGGTTAAATTAATTTTAAAGGAGACATTAAATGTCACAACAATTATTAGAAGGTCGCTGGGACGAGACCAAGGAAGCACTGCTTGAAGGTCTAAACGGTTCTAAGCGCACCAGTATGAACGTTATTCTTGAGAATACACGTAAGTACTTGAAAGAAAACGCAAGTGCTGGTTCCACAGCCGCTGGCAACATCGCTACATTAAACCGTGTGATTCTGCCAGTTATTCGTCGTGTAATGCCAACAGTTATCGCTAACGAGTTGGTAGGCGTTCAGCCAATGACAGGCCCAGTTGGTCAAATTCACACTCTACGTGTGCGTTACGCTGGTAACTTAACTGATAACTCAGCAGCCGCAACCAGCGTCACAGCTGGTCAAGAAGCATTGAGTCCATTCACCATTGCTACTGCATACTCTACAGTTGGCAAAGACACAACAAGCACATCTTCTTACACAGGCGCTAACACAGCAACGCTTGAAGGTAACGGCGGTAAGCAAATTTCCGTACAGATCTTGAAGCAAGCAGTTGAAGCCAAGACACGTAAGTTGCAAGCTCGTTGGACATTTGAATCTGCACAAGACGCACAAGCCATGCACGGCATTGACGTTGAAGCAGAAATCATGGCTGCACTGGCACAAGAAATTACAGCTGAAATTGACCAAGAGATTCTCTTGAGTTTGAGCACATTGGCTGCTGTTGAGTACACATACAACCAAGCTACCGTTAGTGGTACTGCTACGTTTGTGGGTGACGAACACGCTGCTTTGGCAGTGTTGATCAACCGCACAGCTAACTTGATTGCTCAGCGTACACGTCGTGGCGCTGGTAACTGGGCTGTTGTAAGTCCAGCTGCATTGACAGTGTTGCAAAGTGCAACTACTAGTGCGTTTGCTCGCACTACAGAAGGCACATTCGAAGCACCAACAAACACCAAGTTTGTCGGTACATTGAACGGCGCAATGCGTGTGTTTGTTAACAGCTACGCTAGCGACACTGCTAACGTGCTAGTTGGCTACAAAGGTACTAGTGAGGCTGATGCAGCCGCATTCTATTGCCCATACATTCCTCTAATGAGTAGTGGTGTTGTTCTTGACCCAACTACATTCGAACCAGTCGTGTCATTTATGACTCGTTATGGCTTCGTAGAGTTGACAAACACTGCAAGTTCGTTCGGTAACGCTGCTGACTACGTTGGCGAGATTGCTGTTCAAAACTTGTCATTCAGTTAATATTTTATTCATCTCAGGGATGGGAAGAAGCAAGAAAGCGCCGCAAGGCGCTTTTTTGTTGAGTATAAATATTGATATGATAGCACAAATAAAATATTCAGGACTATTCCCAGAGCGACACCCAAGCCCGATCGGTACCACACTAGGATTACCACAACCCAAACCTGTGGCACCAGTGGTGCCTGTACAACTGCAACCTGTTAAATCTTAAACAGTTTCAAGTGTAGACGGATTTTTTCAACTACACTAGCCCAGTCACCTATTTTGGGTTGACGGAACAATCTAGCAGTGGCATACCAAGGTGTGTCATCTCTATTCAGTAACCAGCGCCAGCACGGTGCATAGTTGTTCAGCATGATCCATGTGGGCTTGCCCAGCGCAGCGGCAAGATGTGCAGCAGCCGTGTCCACACTTACAACCACATCAAGATTTGCGACCAATGCGGCTGTGTCTGCAAAGTGTTTTACACCACCAGGGAAACAGCGTACTCCTGCTGACACTAGTTGTTCTTCTTCTTCGGCAGTGCAATCCGCTTGTAGGTTGTACCATTCATAATCAGGATTTGATTTAATCAAGGTCATCATGGTCTCGAACGGCATGGATTTGTGTTGATTGATCCAACTGTCTCTGCGACCTGACCAAGCAAATCCCACACGTAGTTTCAGTTTGGCTCCTAGATTCCTGCGCCAATCTGCAACCAATGCAGGATTGGGGTTTAAATATTGAATAATAGTGGGCAAGTTATCCACACGCACATTCAGCTTGCCGGGCAAGCTCATCATTGGCACCCAGTAATCAAAGGTGTCGCCTGGGTTCTCAGCATAGCTGATTACTCGAACACCACGACCCAATTCGCTGGACTGTATTAACGGAATCATTGCATCGGTTACCTGTACTGTCACAGTGGCTCCGATGTTTTTTAAGTTCTGTACAAAACGCACAAACTGGATGATATCACCGTGACCTTGTTCACCGCGAACAAAAATTGTTTTGTCTTTGAGATCTTCGCCCTGCCACACCGGCCACGGATAATTGGGTATCGTGCCGCGAAGATGCTCAAAATTGTGCCGCGCTTCGTAGGCCGGCCATCCTCTCACATAATCTCCGCTGGCCAGGTACGCAACTGACAAATTAAAATGGTGTGTTATGTTGCTGGCATCCAGTTGAATGGCTCGCTGTAAAAATGGAATAGCACCCACAGGATCACCAATTTCACGCAAGACATTGCCGTAGTTGTTGAATGCGCCAGCTGACCCACGGTCGTTGGTCAGTGCGATTGCGTACTGTTGTAGGGCCTGTTCGGGCAGGTGTTGTTCTCTATAGGCATTGCCTTGAGCAATGAGTTGTTCTGTGTTTTGCATGACAATATTTACATGTTATTCAGCAGGCATTAAAATATCATGACTGCATAAATACTTGTCAACGCAATCATGCGTTTTATGCAGGCTTAAGACCCCTGCGTAGCGGCTAGAACCCGCATCGGACTTCTTTAAGGAGAAAACAAAATGGGTCGTCCTTTAAAAATAGCAAAAAATTCACCTATGTCTGGAATCTTTTATGATCCCAGCAATCAAGGCACAACAGCACAATCTGTGCCAGTTGACATAGGTTATCCTCCATTTGCCGCACCAACCAGCATGGACACAAACACAGTAGTTCTACCATCTCCTGCATCAACAACAGTGCCATTCACAGGTGTGGTGGGCGGCGCTCAAATTATTAGTTCACCAAGCGCAAGTTACCCAGTGGTCAGTTGCCAAGTAAACATTGCACTACCAGATGGAACAGGTGCAGGTGTTGCTACAGGTCAAATCATACGTCAAAAAGGTTCTCACAAATTCTTAGTGGTTGACAGTACTGTTCTTAATGATGAAGAATTTGTAGTTGGCGCAAGTTATATGATTCTCACATTGGATACCACAAACTGGCAACAAATGGGTGCTCCAGTTGGTGCCATAGCAGGTACAATTTTCACTTGCACAGCAGTTTGTGCTAATCCACAAAACGGTACTGGTTTGTTGGTTGGAAATTGTGTACTCACAGACAGTAACACTCCAACAGTGGGCAACATGAGTATTGCCATGGCAGTAGGCGGCGACAGTACAGAAGTGTATATCAGCAAGCTGACCAACAAATTTGCACAAGACTTCAACGGTGGTGCCACAGGCGGCAATGCCGATTCTGGAGATGTTTGGAATCCTGGTCAAGTCGTCAATGACATTGAGTATGTGGCCAACTTCTTCACAGACGAAAGCACATTTACCAAGAGTGGTGCCGAAACAGCAACCTGGGCTGGCACAGCACAAAACAGCAATGGCACACTGGGCCTTGCTCAAGTTGAAAAAATTACATCTTAATTTGACACTTGCAATCCCCACGGTTAAATATCGTGGGGATTTTTTATGACTGTGGCATTTGTGTTGGGAAACGGCGTCAGCAGAGCTGGACTTCCGTTAGAACAGATTCAAAAACTAGGAAAAATATACGGGTGCAATGCTCTTTACAGAGAGTTTGTACCTGATGTTCTTGTGGCCTGCGATCGCCCCATTGCTACACAGATACAAGAAACCGGTTATTCAGCACAGCACACATTCTACACAAGAAAACCCATTGCTGGCCTGGGTGCGCTGGCTTTACCGCCTCAGTATTATGGGTTTAGTTCGGGACCAAACGCAGCGGGACTGGCAGCATTGGCCAATCATGCTAGGATTTATCTGTTAGGGTTTGACATGGGTCCTACCAGTAACAATCAATTCAATAATGTGTATGCTGGAACTGAGTTCTACAAATCTCCTGATGCCCGGCCCACATTTACAGGAAATTGGGTAAAACAGCTAACAACCATTGCAAAAGATTTCCCAGCTGTAGAGTTTGTTCGAGTATGCGGCCCAACCACTGCACCTTTGCCTGAATTGGAAAAACTTATCAATGTACAACACGAGGATTTGGCCACCTTTGTAATGCGGATAAATAATCAAAAGGACCTCTAAATGGCTACAGTAAAAAATACCAGCGACAACTACACCATCACAGTGGCCAACGGCGTTGGTCTAATGACCATCAATGCAAACCTTGATGTAGTTGGCAATATCACTTATATTGATTCAAGTGAACTACGTGTGACTGATCCGTTCATCACAGTGGCCTACGAAAACAACGGTGCTATACAAAGCATGGGATTGGTGGCTCAAAAAACAACCACAACCTGGGCAGGCCTACGTTTCAACACTGTCAGCAGCGATTGGGAAATTAGTGACAGTGTTGATGCTGAAGGTGCACCAATATCGCCCTATGTACCAATTGCCAGTGGCAATGTAACTACTAATCCTGGGCTTCCTGCCAATTCAATACAGTTCAATCAGGCCAATGCATTTGCTGGCAACAGTGCATTTACTTTTGATGTTGCCAATGCCAAAGTCAACATCACTGGTCAAATAGTGTACGGAAACATAGTGACTGCACCAGCAGCAACAGCCAATGCAGTTGCGCTGTATCACAACGCCGAAGGCACCGGTGGTACTGGGTTATATTTTAAATCCACTACGGAACAGGATGAACTGATAAGCAAATCCAAGGCAATCGTTTTTAGTCTTATATTTTAAGGAACAGTATGGCAATCACCAATACACGATTAACAACCACAGCTCCAACCACAGTGTTTGAAGCAGTTGGTCAACAAGCAATCACCACAATATATCTTTGTAACACCACTGGTTCAACAGTGTCATTCAATCTGTTTATCATTGACAGCGGCGACAGCACTGGCGCCGGCAATAATAATATGGTCTATTCTCTTATAGAACTCACAGCCAACGACAGTTATGTTGTATCCACTGAACGACTGGTACTGAGCAACGGTGACCTAATAGATGTTGAGGCCAACGTAGCAAATTGCGTTACAGTAACAGTCAGTTCAATCGCAGTGTAACATGGGCAATTGGATCAAAAATCGTCTGCTTGACTCTGGCAGTACATCTGTGGTAATGCCAACAGGATCGTCAGCCACACGGCCGGACGCACCTGTGTTTGGGCAATTTCGATTCAACACCGACATAGGATTGATTGAATTTTACAACGGTGCTGTTTGGCAGTCAGTGTCTGCCGGAGGGTCAATTGCGTATACGGTTGACAACTTTGTGGGCAACGGAACAACCACAGTGTTCACCATGTCAGTACCAGAAGCCACAGCCCAACAGATCATTGTGTTTGTTGGTAGTGTGTATCAAATACCTGTTACCAACTACACTGTCAACGGCGGATTTGACATCACATTCACCAGTGCTCCACCGTCGAACCTTCCAATCAACGTGATTCACAGCACAACTTGATTGTTTTTATCAACTAAATACCCTACAAGGGAAGATCGATGGCTATTAGTAAAATTGCAGGACAGATGTTAAAGGACAATCTCGAAAGAGATGGTGCCAACCTGGCAATTTCAGATACCTCAGCAGATACTCCAGTCATCTTTGTTGACATTGTCAACGGTAGAGTTGGCATTAACAAAAACACACCAGTACAAGCACTGGACATAAACGGTAATATTTCAGTCTCCGATATTTCATCTGCCGCAATAAGCGCCAGTGGCAATGTCACTGGCAACGGAGTAACACTGTCAGCCAACGCTATTTCTGCTGCCAGTGGCAAGCTGGCATTGGGTACTATTGCCAACATTACAATCACCGGCGGCGCATTAAATTACTTGGTGACCACAGACGGCACTGGAAACTTGTCATTCAAATCAGCAGGCGAAGTTGGTGTCGTGGGCAATGTTATTCCAATGGGAACCAACACCTTAGGCAATCTTGTCAGCAACGCTGTTACATTGACCACAACTACCACTGTAACTGATGGTATCACTCAATTAAACACTGTGTTGGGAAAATTAGTACCACCAGCACCTGCCAATTTTCCCGGCGGACAGACACTGTCAATATCAGGTGTAGCCACATATCGAATGGCCAACATCACACAGGTGGACAACACGCCAGCTGCCAATAAATCTGTTGCAGCCGGCGCCACTGTTACTACGGTGCTTCGTGCTGCCACCTATTCAACCAACACTATCAGCACAGTTGGCCCAGGCGATTCTGGTGTAATCACTGCTGTGCGTAACGGAGCCGCAGTAGGCAATGTAACCTTGAACACCGGCGCTACACCCACTGCCAACGGTACTTACGGCGGCAACTTGGTAATAACCAATAACTTTGACTACCGCAATGCCAACGCAAATATTGCCGCCGGATTCTGGTATGTGTTTTCGTCTGCTGTTTCGGGCACTGCTGCTTTGGCTGGATGGAACGAAGTTTACATAGCCGATTCTGCTGTAGGCAATACCAACACTCCAGTATGGTACTATGATAACAGCAGCCCTGCCACTCCCAGTTTTAGCGGCAGCACTATGACACCTCCGGGTTCGCCTACACTGTTATACAGCAGTACTGTTCCGCACTATACCAATGCTACCCAATTTGCAATCAGCGCCAACGTGGCCAACATCAGCGGCAATACTTACCCAACGTCAAACACACTGGCATCTGGTTCAGCTGCTGGCAGCTTTGCAGCCCCGGCATCAGTTACGTACAATGCCAGCAATATTGGCAGCAACGTGCTGGGAAGTTTTGCAAGTGCATCATTTTCAACCACTGCCAATGTGACCACTGGTTTTGGCGGCAGTTCAACCGGTCCGAGTATGAGTGTCAACAACAGCTACAGTACAGGTACGTTGACATTGACCACAGCATTGGGCAATACGGTATTGTATAAATCAGGTTCTGCTGTTGCTGTCGACGAAGGCAACATTGTGGTCACCAGTGTTGGTACTGGATCAGGCAATGCTGTTCGTATCATAAATCCTGGTTCCGGAAACACTCCAGTGTACACTGGCAGCGAAGCAAATTTTAACAGCCAAAGTTCAACTCTAGAAACTTATGATGCCACTGTAGTGGGCACTGGATCTCAGGGCGTACTCAAACACGATCAAACCAACTATGCCACTGGCTACTTGCCTGCTGGGCCCAATCTAAGTGCAAGTCGTTCTGGCACACAGTATTTCACTATCAAGTTTGTGAGAACCGATGTCAGTAAGTTTGACATTACCTATGCCGGCAATGTGGCTGGTATGTGGGTAGCATTGCCAGGATCGGCAATTGATTCCAGTTCTGGTGCCAATGGATGGATCGACATGACCACTGCATATGCTGGTAGTGGTTATCCGGGCATCAACGCACCTGGCAATGGATCTGATGGTTGCAGTTTAGGCGGTGTAGTGGTTCCAAACGTCTCCACAACCAGTGTTAGCAAGACCTGTACTTTTGGTACAGTATCCAGTTCGACCACTGCCACTGGAGAAATCTATGTGAGAATAGCACTCACATCCGGCCAATCAGTAACTGGTCTATCATTCAAAGCAGCGAGTAACTGATGGCCATTTCAATCGCACAATATGTTGACTTACTGTTTAAGAAACTGCAAGGTGTTGCAAAAACTGCCAATGCCGCAACTAAGAGTGCGTCAAACGAAAGTATAGCATCACCAGCATTTCTACGTGGCGATATTGTATGGATGCAAGCTGACCAAATCACTGCGACCGCCGGTGCAATTGCTGGAATTAGTAATGCCCGTGTAAACTCAAATTCTGTACAGTGTTCGGCAGACACCACTGTACCACCGGTAGGCGGCATACGTCCCACTTGGTTATCAAATGTGTCATACTGGATTCCTCAAGAATTTGGGTCTACATGGTTGCCAAAAGTCTATGTGGGACCCACAAGTGCTGCTAACATTCAAGCAACTGGCACACAGATATTCTCTGCCGGTATTGGCGGAGTAGGCGAATACTATTTTGATACACAGGCCGGTGTACTGAACTTCATCGGTGAAACCATCCCCACAGTGTTGACAGCAGGCAATGTAGTTTATATTTCGGGCTATGAGTATGTGGGTGCTATTGGTGTCACCAACAACCCCGGTAATGTGACAATTGGCAATTTAACTGTAGCCAATACCACTGTATCCACTGCGTTAGCCGACGGCAACATTACCCTGACTGCCACTGGCAACGGATTGGTTGCTGTAACCGGTGTGAGCGGTCTAACTATACCGTCGGGCAATACAAACCAACGCCCAACAAGCCCAGCCACTGGCACAGTTAGATTCAACACTCTTACACAAAATTTAGAAACTTACACCGGCAACAGCTGGGCCGCAGCCAGCAGTGGTGGTAACTCATTTACAATTACCAATCAAACAATTATTCCGGATGGCAACAGCTTGGTTTACCCGCTGAATCAGACTGCAACTTCTTCTAGTGTGCTGTTGACCATTAACGGTGTTAATCAAACTCCAGACATGGACTATTCTGTGGTTGGTAATATACTGACAATGTCTACGGTGCCGGAAGATTCTGACTGGATCCAAGTGAGATTCTTGTCTGGAATTACTACCACTACTGTCATCACAAACAGTGCTGGAAATGCTGTGGTATCGGTGTCCAACTCAGGTAATATTGATCTGCAACCGAGTCCTGCCCACGTGGTCAATGTGGATGGAAACATTGTGGCTGATTACTTTATTGGCAACGGTAGTCAACTGACTGGTATTACAGCAATATCAAGTTATGGCAACGCCAATGTGGCAGCTAACTTGGCAGCATTTGGATCAAATCCTATATCAACCACAGGTAATGTCACTGCGGGCTATTTTCTCGGTGATGGATCACAATTAACCGGATTACAAAGTGTTGTAGGTGCAACAGGTGCAACAGGTGCAACAGGTGCAACTGGCGTTGGCGTAACTGGCGCAACTGGAGCAACTGGTATAGTTGGTGCCACTGGCGTAATTGGCGCAACTGGAGCCACTGGTGTTACAGGTGCCACTGGCGTAATTGGCGCAACTGGTGTTACAGGTGCTACTGGTGTTACAGGTGCAACAGGCGCAAGAATTTACACTGTGACAGCCAGTGGCTTTAGTGCATATGTAATTGATGGCGCAAATGATCCAACATTAAATTTACTGCGCGGATTCACATATGCATTCGATGTGAATGCAACTGGACACCCTTTCTGGATTCAAACAGTTGCTGCCCCATACAGTTCTGGAAACGTGTACAATACTGGAGTAACCAATAATGGAGCTCAAGTTGGTACAATAATATTTGCTGTGCCATATAATGCTCCAAGTACATTGTACTATGTTTGCCAGAATCATGCAGCCATGACAGGCACTATCAATATTACTGATGTTGGTCCAGCAGGTGCCACAGGATCCACTGGGCCAACAGGTGCTACTGGTGTTACAGGTGCCACTGGTGTTGCCAACTTATCTATTGAGGATACTGCCGCTAATTACGATTACTTTATTGCTATGTCCTCTGCATCTACTGGTGCAGTCAATACCTTGTACGTGGACAATCCTGGTCTTAGATACAATCCCAGTACAGGTAACTTGCAGACCACTGGTAATATTACAGGCAACTATTTCATTGGCAACGGTAGTCAGCTGACTGGAATAACTTCGAGCAGCAGCGGCGGAAACCTCTGGATAGTTGGCAGAGTGGCAACGTATTATACACCAATTATAAATGGCATATTGAGTATAGTTGGCCGTACTGGAAATATATCGGTACCAATTAATACATAAATATGTGACAGGAATATAACATGGCCAATCGTTTTCCGTTAATCGTTAACACAGCAAGTGGAAATAGCGTCCAAGAACTCCCTTCAGGCGATTTTTTAGATTTGAGCAACAGTGGAATCGCTAACAGCGGTAATATCACACTGAATGCCAGTAGTTATTTTATTGGTAATGGTAGCCAGTTAACTGACGTAGTGTCTAGCTACGGCAACGCCAATGTCACAACATTGTTGTCCAATCTGGGTAGTAATGCAATCAGTACCACAGGCAACATAGCAGCAGCAAACTTCAATTCAACATCAGCTGACTTGGCAGAAAAATACACCAGTGATCAAGCCTATCCGCCTGGAACTGTGTTGGTGTTTGGCGGCACTAGTCAAGTCACTGCTTGTGTCAACTCCGAAGACCATCGTGCTGCTGGAGTAGTGAGTACGCTGCCTGCATATCTAATGAATACTGAATTGCCCGATGTCACAGTTGCAATGGCCTTGGCCGGACAGGTGCCCTGTCGTGTGGTGGGACCAGTATCAAAAGGCGATGTGTTGACCACATCAACAGTTGCCGGACATGCTAAAACATTGGATTTTTCTCTGTTCCGACCCGGCTGTGTGATTGGAAAAGCACTGGAAGATTGTGGTCCAGGTCTGCACAAAATACTAGTATTTGTCTCACACGGATGACCAAAATCTCTGTGTGATGCTGGATCTTTTGACCAGTTTGATAAATATCAGCACAATCTAACAGCAATCCCCCACAAATTTTTTTCACACTGAAAAGTGAACTGCTCAGTGTGTATTCTCACGGTTTCGGTAAATAACGTGTAATTTCAAATCCACGGCATGGGTGCCAGTGGATTTAACAAATAAAAAAAGGGGAAACACATGGCTGTGACCAGAATTAAGAATAATCAGATAACTGACGCAACGATTGTTGCCAGTACAAAGCTAGTTGATTATTCGATCACTGCGGGAAAAATCGCAAACAATTTGACCTATGGATCAAATCTGACAGTGCAGGGCAACCTGACAGTACAGGGTAACTCCACTGCAATCGACACCAACATCACCACAATTGAAGATCCAGTTATTTTGCTGGCTTCCACACAGACTGGTTCACCATCGGTTGACATTGGTTTTATTGGTCAACGCGGTACCTCAGAGAACATTGCTTTTGTCTGGGACGAAAGCGACGACGTGTTTGTAACAGCATTTACCAACACTGCTGAATCCAATACCACTATTGCTATTACATCATTGGCCAGTTTCAAGACATTGAATGCCAATGTAACTGGCAACTTGAGTGTGACTGCACAGAGTAATATTGCCAACTTGACAGTGGCTGCCAACTCCGTGGTGAGTTTTGGCAATAGTGTTATTTCCAATGTGGGCGAGCCAATAGCAAACCAAGACGCAGCCACCAAGTACTATGTTGACAACATAAGTGGCAACGCAGGTTTCTTCATCACTGCCGGAAACGTCACTGAAACTATTACCCCAGGCGACGACATTGTCTTTGCAGGTACAGCCAATCAAACAACAGTGGTTCTGGCCAACATAGACGGCAACTCCAGCAGCTTGACATTTGGCTTGGCCAACAATGTTTCAGTGGTTGCCAACGTCACAGTGGGCAACATCTTGACAGTGTCAGGAACAGTCAACAGCAACTTGGTTCCAACCACAACAGCAACTTATAACTTAGGTTCTGCAAGCAACACCTGGAAAGATCTATACCTTGCTGGCAACAGTATCTATATTGATATACAAAGTATCCGCGCCAATGCTGACGGCATTCAAATTTCTAACACCGTTAGTGCTGGTAACTTTACCACAGTGGGCAATGTCAGTGCAACTGGCAACGTAATAGCCGGCAATATTACCACAGGCGGCAATGCCAGTGTAACAGGCAACGTTACCGGTGGCAACATCACCACAGCTGGCGTAGTTAGCGTGACTGGAACAGCCACACTGGGTAACGTGGCCTCAGGCGGCACACTCAGTGCTGTAGGTAATGTAACAGGTGGCAACTTTAAAACTACCGGATTAATTTCAGCAACAGGCGACGTCAATGGCGGCAATGTTTACAGTGGCGGCGAAGTAAGTATTGTAGGCAATGTTACCGGTGGTAACATTGCCACAGCAGGTACAGCAGCAGCGGCAGTTCTAAGTGCTTCTGGCAACATCACTGGTGGCAACATCACTAGTGCTGGTACAGCAAATCTGACAACTATTCAGTCAACCACAATTAGTGCAAGTGGCACAGCTACCTTGGGCAACGTGTCCACAGCAGGCACAGTAAGTGCCGCAGGAACAGCTACCTTGGGCAACCTGGCTACAACTGGTACAATCAGTTCAACTGGCACGGCCACATTAGGAAACATAGACACTGGTGGCACAATCAGTGCTATTGGCAACTTGACTGCTGGCAATATTGCCACAGCAGGTACGTTCCAAGCACAAAGTCTAAGTGCTACAGGTAATATCACTGGTGGCAACATCACTAGTGCTGGCATAGCAAACCTAACAACTATTCAGTCAGCCACAATCAGTGCAAGTGGCACAGCCACAGTGGGCAACGTGGCTACAACTGGTACAATCAGTTCAACTGGCACAGCTACTTTGGGCAACGTGGCCACAGCAGGCACTGTAAGTGCAACTGGCACAGCTACTTTGGGCAACGTGGCCACCGGTGGTACTATAAGTGCTGTTGGTAACTTGGCAGCTGGCAATATTGCCACAGCAGGTACGTTCCAAGCAGCAAGTCTAAGTGCTACAGGTAACATCACTGGTGGTAATATCACCACCGCAGGTATAGCCAGTTTAACAACTGTTGAAAGTACAACAGTTAGTGCCACAGGCACAGTCACAGCAGGTAATGTAGCCACTGGCGGCACAGTAAGTGCTGCAGGTACAGCCACAGTAGGAAATGTCAGCACAGCAGGCGCAGTCAGTGCTGTAGGTACTGTAACTGCTGGTAATGTTAGTACAGGCGGATCGGTCAGTGCAACAGGTAATGTAAGTGGTGCCAACGTAGCAACTGGCAACATCACTGCAACAGGTACAACAAGTGTCACAGGCAACATCACTGGTGGCAATTTTATTACAACCGGCGTGGTAAGTGCAACAGGCGGTGTTGCAGCAGGCAATTCTACTGTTACTGGCACACTCAGTGTCACAGGCACAGCCACAGTGGGCAATGTGGCCACAGCAGGCACTGTAAGTGCAACTGGCACAGGTACATTTGGCAATGTGAACACAGGTGGCAATGTCAGTGCAACTGGTATAGTCACTGGTGGCCTAACAGCTACATTTGGTAATGTAAACACTGCTGGCAGAATCAGTGCTACAGGCAACATTTCCGGTGGAAATATCATAGTCACTGGCGAAATTCAGTCAGGCACCATAACAATCAGATCTACCACTGCCAACTCTGGCATTGACCTGTTCACAAACGGCACAGGTAACATCAATGTCAACACAAACTGGATCAACAATGTTAAAGATCCTCTGCAAGCACAGGATGCTGCAACCAAGAGTTATGTTGATTCGGTAGTAGAAGGCCTGGATCCAAAAGCATCTGTACACGTGGCCACATACACTGCACTGCCCAGTTACACATACAACAACGGCACAGCCGGTGTAGGTGCAACATTGACAGCTACAGCAGTTGGTAACTTGATCATCGACGGCGACTTAGTTCAAAATGGTCAGCGAGTTTTGGTCAAGAATGAAGGCGTTAATGCAGCCTACAACGGTATCTATGTTGTGACCACAGCAGGTGCTACTGCTACAGCATATGTGTTGACTCGTGCAGCGGACTTTGACATTGCAAATGAAATGTATGGTGCGTTCACATTTGTTGAAACAGGTAATGTACAGGCTGACACAGGTTGGGTATGTACAAACAACCTTGCCAATCCAATCACAGTTGGCACAACACCAATCGTATTCACACAGTTCTCTGGTGCAGGTCAGTTCACTGCTGGCACTGCATTGTCACTAGATGGCACAACTTTCAACGTCAACACTGACGGTACTGCCAATGCTACAATTGGTGTCAACGGTAGTAACCAGTTGATTGTTCCTGCAAATGCAACCCTAACTACACCTAACATTGGTGCGGCAACAGGTACAAGTCTAAGTGCAACTGGCAACATTGCTGGTGGCAATGCACTGATTTCTGGATTGATTTCTGCAACAGCAACAGGTACATTTGGCAATGTGGCCACAGGTGGCACAGTGAGTGCTACTGGAACAGGTACATTTGGTAATGTTTCAACTGCTGGTGCAATCAACTCGGCAACTGTCAGTGCTACCGGCACAGCCACAGTGGGCAACTTGGCCACAGGTGGCACAGTCAGTGCTGCAAGTACCATAACTGGTGGCAACGTAGCCACAGGTGGCACTGTAAGTGCTGCAGGCAACGTTTCAGGCAGCAACTTGTTGACTGCTGGCCTAGTGAGCGCAACTGGAACAGGTACATTTGGCAACGTAGCCACAGGTGGTACTGTAAGTGCTACAGGTAACCTAACTGCTGGCAATATTGCAACTGCTGGTACATTCCAAGCAGCAAGTTTGAGTGCAAGTGGCAACATCACTGGTGGCAACATCACCACTGCTGGTATTGCTAACTTGACAACTATTCAGTCAACCACAATCAGTGCAAGTGGCACAGCCACAGTGGGCAACGTGGCCACAAGTGGCACAGTCAGTGCTACAGGAACAGCTACCTTAGGCAACGTGGCCACATCGGGTACTATAAGTGCAACTGGCACAGCTACCTTGGGCAATGTAGACACTGGTGGCACAATCAGTGCTACTGGCAACCTAACTGCTGGTAATATTGCAACTGCTGGTACATTCCAAGCAGCAAGTCTAAGTGCTACAGGCAACATCACTGGTGGCAACATCACCACTGCCGGCACAGCAAACTTGACAACTGTTGAAAGCACAACAATCAGTGCAAGCGGCACAGCCACAGTGGGCAACGTGGCTACATCAGGCACAGTCAGTGCCGGTGGCAATGTAACAGGTGCTAATGTATTAACTGTTGGTACTGTAAGTGCAACAGGTACAGGCACATTTGGTAACCTAGCAACTGGTGGCACAATCAGTGCTGTTGGTAACTTGGCAGCTGGCAACATCAGCACAGCAGGTACTTTCCAAGCACAGAGTCTAAGTGCTGTAGGTAATATCACTGGTGGTAACATCAGCACAGCAGGCATTGCCAACTTGACAACTATTGAAGGCGCAACAATCAGCGTAAGTGGCACAGCCACAGTGGGCAATGTGTCAACCGTTGGTACGGTAAGTGCAACTGGCAACGTCACCGGTGGTAATGTTAAAACAGTTGGACTAATTTCGGCAACAGGCGACATCAACGGCGGTAACATTTACACAGCAGGCGAAGTAAGTGCCACTGGAACAGGTACATTTGGTAACATTTCAACTGCTGGCACATTGACTGCATTGACACTGAGTGCTACAGGTAATATCACTGGTGGCAACATTGCCACAGCAGGTACTGCTAATTTGGCAACAGTAGTGAGTACAACTGTTAGTGCAAGTGGCACAATCACTGGTGGTAACTTGGCCACAGGCGGTACTATAAGTGCTACCGGCAACATCACTGGCAATGCTAATATCACAGGTGGTAACATCTACACCGGCGGTGTAGTAAGTGCTGTAGGCAACATCACCGCAAATGTTGGCAGTTTCTTTATTGGTAATGGTTCACAGTTGACTGGTGTAGCAGCTACTAGTGCAACTGCATTGGTCAACGGCAACACCAACATTACAACAGCCACAAACGGCAATGCTAACGTCACAATCAACGGTACTAGCAACGTTGTTGTGTTTACCACAGCTGGTGTAAACGTCAGTGGCAACGTCAGTGCAACTGGTAACGTCAGTGCAACAGGTGAGATCACTGGCGGCAACGTGGTCACAGGTGGTGCTGTAAGTGCAACTGGCACAGGTACATTTGGCAACGTTAACACAGCTGGTAGCATAAGTGCTGGTGGTAACATCATAGGTGGTGCGTTGACTGTAACCACTGCTGCATTGGGTAACCTTGCAATTTCTGGAAATAGCATCACAAATGTAGGAGGCGGCGTTGTCAACATCAACTCTGCACTGGATGATGTGAACTTTGCTGTCGGCGGCAACAACACAGCCAACATCTTCTTTGTGGATGCTGGAACAGAAACAGTCAGCATTGGCAGTAATGTACAGACCACAGGAGCCGCGCTAGCTGTTAATGCTACAAGTTCAATATTGTTCCCGGTCGGTAATACCGCACAACGTCCAGCTACTGCTGCGGTTGGTATGTTCCGATTCAACACAAGTTTGAACTCACTAGAAGTGTACGACAACACCGGATGGACTGAAGTTAGTGCTCCAGACTTTACGGTTATTGTTGACGACGAGTTCAACGGTGACGGCAATACAACAGCGTTTACTCTGTCACAGGCAGGAACCACTGCTGGTGCAATTGTGTCCTTGAACGGTGTTACACAGATTCCAGTTACAGCATACGCGGTAGTGGGAACAACACTGACATTCACTGAAGCTCCAGCAACAGGTGACGTGATCAGTGTCAGACTGTTGACAACCACAACCAGTGTAAACAGCATCAGCAACTCCAATGACAGTGCTATAGTTACAGTGTCAGAAAACAGTGGCAACGTGCTGATAACAGGCAATATAATTGCCAGTAATGGTGTGTTTGTTGGTAATGGTAGCGGTTTGACCAACCTAAACGTAAGTGGCAACACAATCACCAATGGCAACTCCAAAGTTGATGTGACAGCACTCAACGGCAACGTTGCTACAGTGGTCAACAACGCCACAGTGATGACAGTGAGTTCAAATCTAGTAGCTATCACAGGCGACTTCAGTGTAAGTGGCAACGCAACACTAAGTGGCAACATTCTAGGCGATAGAATCCAGAACGGCACAACCAGTTTTGATATTCAAACAGCCAGTGGCAATGCCAACATCAGTGTAGGCGGCACCAGCAACGTTGCAGTGTTTACCACAACTGGTGTGAATGTAACTGGCAACATCAGTGCAACAGGAGATGTAACAGCACAGAACGTTAACTCGTTGTCTGATATGACTCTCAAGACCAACATCAACCCACTGACCGATGTGGAAGCAATCATCAACAAGTTGTTTGGTGTAGAATACGACTGGAAAAACGGCACAGGACACAGTTACGGATTGTTAGCGCAAGACGTAGAAAAAGTGTTGCCAGATGCAGTTAAAACCAGTGACACAGGCTTGAAGTCAGTGAACTACATGATGATTATACCATTCTTGATTGAGTCAATCAAGAAACTGGGATCAGAAGTTGCTGAACTAAAGAAAAAGAAGTAAAAGAAAAAACAGCAACCGGGAAACCGGTTGCTGACTCGGCCGAGTTCATACAAATAAAGGAGAACGAAGATGGCAATTAAGATTAATGGCAATACAGTCATAAGTGACTCACAAGCAATAACGTCAACTAGTACAGTGAGTGCTACTGGCAACATCACTGCTGGTAACGTAATAACAGGCGGCACAATCAGTGCCACCGGCAACATCACTGCTGCAAATTTCAGCGGTAATGTGGTGCTGCCAGCTGGTGGTGCAGTAAGCACAACTGGCAACGTAATTGGCGGTAACGTAGTAACAGGCGGCGCAATCAGTGCCACTGGCAACATCACTGGTGGCAACATCAGTACCACAAACTACACAGGTACTACTGTAAGTGCCAGTGGCAACATCACCGGTGGCAATGTATTGACCACCGGATTGTTATCTGTTTCAAACACAGTGACAGCTGGCAACTTGGCCACTGGTGGTACAATCAGTGCCACAGGCACAATCACTGGCGGCAACGTAGCCACAGGTGGTACAATCAGTTCAACTGGCAATGCCACAGTTGGCAACATCAGTGCAGTAAACCACACAGGTACTGCTGTAAGTGTCAGTGGCAACATCACCAGTGGCAATGTATTGACCACCGGATTGTTATCTGTTTCAAACACAGTGACAGCTGGCAACGTGTCCACAGGCGGTATAGTAAGTGCTACAGGTACAATCACCGGCGGCAACGTGGCTACAGCAGGTACAGTAAGTGCTACTGGCAACATCACTGGTGGCAACATTTCTACAGCAGGTACATTTGGAGCAGCTAGTCTAAGTGCCAGTGGTAACATCACCGGCGGCAACGTGGCCTCAGGTGGTACAGTGAGTGCAGCCAGCACCATCACTGGTGGCAACTTGGTCACTGGTGGTGTAGTAAGTTCTACAGGTACAGCCACAGTGGGCAATGTGGCCACATCAGGTACAGTAAGTGCTACTGGCAACATCACTGGTGGCAACATTTCTACAGCAGGTACATTTGGAGCAGCTAGTCTAAGTGCCAGTGGCAACATCACCGGCGGCAATTTACTAACTAACGGATTGTTATCTGTTTCAAACACAGTGACAGCTGGCAACTTGGCCACAGGTGGTACAATCAGTGCCACAGGCACCGCCACAGTGGGCAATGTGGCCACAGCGGGTACAGTAAGTGCAACTGGCAATGCCACAGTTGGCAATATTAGTGCAGTAAACCACACAGGTACTGCTGTAAGTGTCAGTGGAAACGTAACTGGTGCCAACGTAACAGGTACACACTTTGGATCAGGTGCTGCTTTGTCAAGCATTACTGGCGCCAACGTAACAGGTACAGTGCCAAGTGCTACTAGTGCTACTTCAGCTACCACAGCTGGCACCGTGACCACAGCAGCACAGGGTAATATTACCAGTGTTGGTACATTGACTGCATTGAGTGTCAGTGGCAACGTGACAAGTGGCAACATCAGTGCTACAAATCACACAGGTACCACAGTGAGCGTAACTGGCAACGTAACAGGTGGCAACGTCAACGCTGGTAACATCACAGTTACCCTTGATACCATCAGTAGCTTGGGTACAACACTGACTATTGATCCAGCAGCCAGTGGTAACACAGGTGTTGTTGTGATCAACGGTAACTTGCAAGTTAACGGTACAACAACAACCATCAACTCCAACGTTGTTAGCACAAACGACTTGACAGTCAACTATGCCAACAACGCAATCAACGCTGCCGCAGCCAATGGTGGTGGTATTGAAGTTGGCCCAATTGGTAGTCCGTACATCACTTGGTTGTATAACAGCACCGCTAACGTTTGGACAAGCAGCCTTGGTATTAGTGCTGTTGGTAATATCACCGGTGGCAACCTGTCAGGCACCAGTATTGTGGGTACATTGACCACAGCCGCTCAAACTAATATTACTTCAGTTGGTACATTGGGCAGTTTGGCAGTTACAGGCAATACCACAAGTGGCAACTTTGTTGGCACACTTAATGGATCAGGTGCAAACGTTACGTCAATTAGTGCTACCAATATCAGTTCAGGCACATTGGCTCAAGCAAGACTTGCTAATGCCAGTGTAACATTGGGCAGCACAGCATTAACTTTAGGTAGCACAGTAACTACAGTAGCTGGATTGACTAGTGTTACTAGTACAACATTCGTTGGTGCATTAACAGGTGCAGCAACAAGTGCTACCACAGCAGGCACCGTAACAACCGCGGCACAGGGCAACATCACATCAGTTGGTACATTGTCATCACTAAGTGTCACTGGCAACGTCAATGCTGGCAATGTGATTGCTACACACTTTGGATCAGGTGCTGCTTTGTCAAGTATCACAGGCGCCAACGTAACAGGTACAGTGCCAAGTGCTACTAGTGCTACTAGTGCTACATCAGCCACAACTGCTGGTACAGTGACCACAGCGGCACAGGGCAACATCACATCAGTTGGTACATTGACTGCATTGAGTGTCACTGGCAACGTCAATGCTGGCAATGTGATTGCTACACACTTTGGATCAGGTGCTGCTTTGTCAAGCATTACTGGTGCCAATGTAACAGGTACTGTACCAAGTGCAACCAGTGCAACCAGTGCTACATCGGCCACTACCGCAGGAACCGTGACCACAGCAGCACAAGGCAACATCACATCAGTTGGTACATTGACATCACTCAGTGTCAGTGGCAACGTGACAGCTGGCAACGTGATTGCTACACTCAACGGTAGTGGCGCCAACGTTAGTTCAATCAGTGCTACCAACATTAGTTCTGGCACACTGGCACAAGCAAGATTGGCAAATGCAGCAGTTACATTGGGTAGTACAGCGTTGACATTGGGCGCCACAGTGACTACTGTTGCTGGCTTAGCCAGTGTTACTAGTACATCATTTGTTGGTGCGCTAACTGGTGCGGCATCTAGTGCAACCACAGCGGGTACTGTGACCACAGCGGCACAAGGCAACATTACTTCAGTTGGTACACTGACTGCATTGACAGTGAGTGGCGCAATCACAGTTAACTCTGGGGCAGCCGTCACAGCCATTGTTAACGGTGCATCAACTGGCGTAGGCAACATTGGTAGCTCAGGCACAACGTTCAATACAGTGTTTGCCAAAGCAACCACAGCACAGTACGCTGACTTGGCAGAGAAGTACACAGCAGATGCTGAGTATGCTCCTGGTACAGTGCTGTCGTTTGGTGGCAGTGCTGAAGTTACTGTGAGCACAGACGGCGATCACCGAGTAGCTGGTGTAGTGTCTACCAATCCTGGATTTGTCATGAATGAAGGATTGGAATCAGAACACGTTGCTATAGTGGCGTTTACAGGTCGTGTTCCGACTCGTGTAACAGGCACAGTACGCAAAGGTGACTTGATGGTATCTGCTGGTAACGGGTTGGCTCGCGCCGAAACAGCTCCAGCACCGGGTACAATCATTGGCAAGGCCCTAGAAAACTTTGATGGTGCCGAAGGCACAATCGAAGTTGTGGTTGGACGTTTCTAATAGGTAGCAATACCTTGAACTAAAGAAAGGATCTTCGGATCCTTTCTTTTTGACTAAATATTGTCTAACAATGAGACATATATGGGATTAACTAGACTTCGTGCTTCGCAAATTTCTGATATTGACTACAAACAAGCAGTTCGCGCAGTCACCACCACCAATGTCACTCTAAATGGCAGCGCACCAGCTGTAGTGGATGGTGTCTCTCTGTCTCTCAATAATCGTGTTTTGGTTGCTGCACAGACCGATGCCAGCCAAAATGGCATCTACACTGTGACAACAACAGGCTCGGGCAGCGACGGAACCTGGGCAAGATCCGCTGACACCAATGCCACTGGTGAGTTATTGTCCGGTACTATTGTCATGGTCACCGAAGGCACAACCTATGCAGACACACAATGGAAATTGATTACCAATGACCCAATTACAATTGGTGTAACTGCATTGACATTTGTTCAAAACTACACAACTGGGGCAATATCAGCAGGCACCAGTAATGTAGTAGTAATCAACAATGCCGATGTTGTGATAAGTTCAGCGGGCACTGCCAATGTGCTGACAGTGTCCAATGTAGGTATTGTGGTTGTTGGTACCACAAGTGTGACCGGCAATATTCAAGGCGGCAATCTAAGAACTGCTGGGTTGATATCAGCTACAGGCAACATTCAAAGTGGTAACTTGCGTACAACTGGGCTAGTATCAGCAACAGGTTCTATAACAGGTGCAGCCATCACTGGCACAAGTTTGACAGTAACCACAGGTAACATCACTGCTGGTAACCTGATACTGAGTGGTGCTATTGTTGATAGTGCCCAACTAGACATTCAAACCACAGCAGCCAATGCCAACATTGTGCTTACACCTCATGGCACTGGTAATGTTAATATTGTACGCATGAGAGCCACTGGTGACATTACATCTACCAGCAACATAGCAGCATTGAACTTTAATTCAACGTCAGCTGACTTGGCAGAAATGTATTCAGCAGATGCTGCATATGCTCCTGGTACAGTGGTGGTGTTTGGCGGATTGGAAGAAGTCACAATAAATGATCGTGACCACGACACTGCTGTTGCTGGTGTAGTGTCAACTGCTCCAAGTTACTTGATGAATTCAGCACAGCCAGGTGAGTTTGTGCTGCCCATAGCCCTGACTGGGCGTGTGCCTTGTCAAGTGCAAGGTCCGGTAACTAAAGGAACTGTACTGGTTTCTGGCACAGTACCTGGCACCGCAACAGCAATTGTTGTATCAAAATTTAAACCCGGCTGTGTGCTGGGTAAGTCATTGGAAACTATCAGTACCAATGATATAAAAACGATTGAAATTGCAGTGGGGCGTTTATGATCACAGAAAAATACAGAACAGATTACGAAGGCGAATTTGTAATCACCGAAAGTCGATGGAGCGGTGGTAAAAAGACTCAGAATAGAGAATGGGTTGCTAACCCTATCCACAACCAACACATCAGTGGTCGCGCTGCCTGCATTGGCAGCGGTATAAACAAAGACAAATTTGATCACACCAGACTACAGCATCACAAAGGCGGCCTGCTGAGTTCAAAAAAATTACAGACCTATGGAACCGGCACAATTGCCAAAGAGATGAGACTGGACTTTGCAGTGGAGAACAACAAAGACATTCTTCGAGATCTAGTTGATTCTGGGTATTCAACTGACAATATTGTATATGCTACCACACGTAATTGCCTGTTGAATCCCGGTGAGTTTTATCTAATTCCCTATGGAACACTGATGGCAATCGAAGCGTTGACAGTATGGATGGCAGCATTCGACGGACACAAAGAAGTATATCTGTTGGGCTATTGCAACGACACCATTGGTTCGGCCAGTGAATGGCATGATCATGTGAACCAGGTGTTTCGGGCGTACCCGTCAACTCGATTTGTTTTGGTTGGTGAAGAAACCAACACTTCTCGCGAATGGCGTAAAAACGCTAATGTTGCTTGTTTATCGTTTCGAGACTTTGTAACTCACTGCGACGTTTGAACTGTGTGTTCCACGGTGGCCATCTTGCCACGCACAGCATCAAAGTTCACAGTTGACCAAAGTCCAGGATGCATGGGTCTAGGCCATGTGCCGCTGTCAATCCATGCCCACCCAATGTGTTCGTTGTTTAGCACTGGAACAAATTCACTGGCCACACTGCAAAAAAACGTGTGATAGGCAAATCCGCCATCGCTGCTGGTGAATTTTTCTATGGGAATCAGTCTTAGGTAGTCGGGCATATGCCCCAGTTCTTCCTGACACTCGCGAACCATAGCTTCCATCAAAGTTTCGCCTGTTTCAAATTTGCCGCCCGGCAAGCCCCACGACCCCGGGTGACGTGTATCGTTGCGCAGCAGATAAAGATAGCGTTGAGTGCTCACGCTATAAAACCACACACCCACAGCATTTACAGTACTATTCTCCATTGTCCTCCGGGATACAGTCCCTGATAGCTTTTGACCCATGTTATTCCAGTCCATCGATATTGAATACCAGTGGTAATATTGGTGACATATTGAATGTTGTTGGGACTAGATGTGTTTTCAAACACCACTTGCCAACGATCGTCTGAATATTCAATGATGTCGTTGCGACGGGCAATCAACGGCTGCCCATCAACACCTTGCCATGCCGCAGCATATCCGCTGTCGCTGCCAGTATCTTCAGTCAACAAATAACGTTGACCAGTGACTGGTGCCGGTAATCCATCATTGGGTCCACTGCGAAGTGGGTCAATCACTGATCTCACCGGCGACAAGGTATTTTGCGGCACAGTGTCTTCATCTATAGTATACAGCATAAATCGATCGTCGGAGGGATCGTATGCTATGGTTCCGGCAACTTCAGTACCGTCAGGTTGCTCTAAAAAGATTTGACTTATGCCCGGGCGCAGAACACCGTATGCTCCGATCACAGCAGTCCATAGCACATTGCTTGGCGGTGAATCGGGCGGTGCTAGATTGGTATTGGGTTCGTCTATCACTGCATTGTATCGTAACGCCTGTAACTTATTACCAATCAACAGGGTTTGATAATCCCACGGCGTGATCACTCTGCGTGTGCCAGTCAGCAGGTCGTTGTTCAACACTGCATTGGCTGCATCTCCTTGAGAGTTGTGTATGTTAGAAATGATACGCTCAACCACTCCGAGTTTTTTAACTTTGGCTGGTGAACTGATCCAAATTGGCAGGGTAAAAGTCATGGTGCAAATGTCAATTGGATCTTCTGTGCCTACCGGAACAGAACGGCTAGACCATTGGGTTGATTCCAGTTCTACCACACTCAGGCTGGTCCAGTCGATGTAATTGTCTGTGCTTTGTATTTCCAACGCTGGATTAAACAACACCACAATCTGCTCCAACAACTGCATCTTTTGGTTGGTGTTGCTGGTCCACAGATCCAGTTTGAGTGTGAGTTTGTAAGGCACAGGCATCAGTCGCTCAATTGTGAACGCATTGCCTTGTGTGGTTTCGTAAGTGTCTGTGGTATCGTCGTAGGTACGTTGGCGCACAGAAATGTTGCTCACATAGTAAGGTTCTTGCATTCTAGGACGATCGTAATCAAATCCAGAAATATAAAAACTCATCATTGGCACTGATGTCATGAAACTGGCAGAGTTGTTCTGCATGATATTTTGTACTTGCCGGCTGGAATCACCATATCTAATAGGCACACGCACTAGTGTGTGTGCGGTGCCTTCTTCGTTGCGCCCGTATTCTACCTGAAAGTTGGAAAAGATTCTTGTGAACTGTAGCAAGAAGCGACGGATTTGTTCGTCATAAAAGAACATTGGGTTTGCTGCTGAATTCTCTGTTGTCATTTTTATTAACCGCCGTTGTCTGCATTGGGTTTAAGTATGTCGCTCAAACTTTGGCGACTTGGTATAGCACCACGATCGTTAGTCTGCACTGTGTTTCTATTGTTTACAAAACTGGCTCTCTGCGAAGCAGCAGGTCCTTCGGATTCAAACACTGGCTTGATACGCACACTGTCCTCAATCTTGATCCAGGTAGTGCCGTTGAATCTAAACAAGCGATTTGGAAAATAGTCCAGGCGCAAGGCATAGTCGCCAGCGGCAGGTGATGCTGGAAAACTAACACCGTGTGTGACCGGCAGCCCATTTGGCGCAATACCGTCGCCGGTCAAGTAACCAATGGTGTAGCCATCTGAACGCGGAGTAGTTCCTTCGCCACCTTGAGTGCCGTCCACAGTGGGCGGTGTTTCGTCCGCAGTAAGACCCGAGTCTGCTGGCTGTCCGTCTTCTGTGGTGGGCAGGATATAAAATTTTACAGTGTCGTAGCCGGTCAACGGCACTTCAATATCGGCCTGTGCCAAAATAGCATCATTGATTTCTAAATCTTTGGTGCGTGTGGAAGTTTTGCCGGCTATGGTATCCGGAGTCTTTTCAGTCCAATATGCGGTGTTGGTGATGTCTGTGCCAGGCGGTACAGGGCCTGTGGCAGTGTAATACTTGTCGCCGTTGTTGACTATGGTTCCTGCAGGATAAAAGTTTCCAGGATCCCAAATGTTGTTGGGCTCGAACGGCTGTTTGGTAATGCTGTTGTATTCTTGAGCATTGACCATGGGAGTGGCTTTGACCCGCCATAGGTGCGGCAACCAGGTTTGACTAAATCCTTCTGATGCAAACGCTGCATCTTGAATCACGTACCACCGCGGCAAGGCCTTGGCCAAGTTTTTATCTAAAGGATGATAGTCTTTGAGATTGGGAATTTCAATCACATCGCCGGCCATGAGTTTACGCCCAATGGTGTCAATCATATCGTTGTAATGAAATGTGATAAACAAGGTATCGTTGTTTAGGAATAAGCCAAATTGTGTGAGATCAAAGTCAATATCAGCCACACGGTACACACCGCGTTGAACATAGATGTTGGGATCATACTGCCGATCCCGGTTTTCCAGCAACAGTAGATCTTCAATGAACAAGGGATTTTGGGTGTCGTATACCGGCAATGTGGTATCGGCATCACCAGGATCGCCAGTGGCCGGACCCATGTATTTGTGGATGTAAATATCCAGCCCACCAACAGTGTACATTTCTGCAATGGTTCGATCTAGAAATTTGTAGTCCGCAGTGCGGTTAGGGCGATATAGGCTAAGTCTTGGCATACGTTATTTATGGTGCTGGTTGACTGAATAATTCCAAACTGCTATAATTAGGGCTTAACAACAACTGGAGCCACCATGTTAACAGATGCACAAAGCGCACAAATTAATAATACTGAAGTATACACTTTAGATTATGAGGCAGAGGCCCTGCAAAGCTACGAGGACACTGGCGAGGACCTAATGGACGAGCTGGAAGTTCGTGCCACTAATGTTATTTTGGAACAGACAAAGTGGGATGCTCGCGAGGACTTGGGCGGCATTACAGTTTACTTCCGAGATAATACTTTAGTAGCATTCTACGATTACGAGCAGTTCCGCGGCACTGTGTTCTAAAAACAACATTTTATAGCGGGATTGACATAAAACTCAATCTCTGCTATAATACATGCTTGTTCAATACAGGAGCAAATATGAAAGCCGCTAACTTTTTAACAAAGTACACAGGCCCAAAAGGCAAGGGTTTTATACAGCCCTATGACAAAGTAAAAGCCACAGAAAAATGGGTGGAGTATGCACTGGATATTGTGGACATGAGCCGCATTATAATGACAGTGGACTTTAACACTAAGTGGAAATTAGCAGAAGCTCTGGAAGTAGCAGAACGCAAAAAGGCCTGGATGTACAAGCACAAAAATTTTGACGTCAAACGTGCCGCTAAACTTTTTGACGCTGTAAAACACTTGCCCAAAACTAAGTAAGGATTAATATGATTGCAACCAAACCTGTCAAACCGCTAAACCCACGCAGTGCAGATACCAATGCCATGGGCATGGAACCCACGTGGAAAACACAGCCTGTTGACAATCGCACCAGTGCCCTTAGCCATGCGTTCTCCTGGTACAATTACTTTTACGGCAAAAAAGACGCTCGTGAAATGATCGTAAACTATTTGGAAACACATGGTCGCAAGGCAGACGTGCGTACTCTTAAATGCATTCCGGACAGCTCAATCCGTTTGACCACAGGTTGGCTGTGTCGTATGAGCATAGTTGGACTAGAACTCACTGAGTCAGAACAGTCCAAACTAGACAGCCTGCTGGCTGAAATTTTGGAAGCCAAACAAGACGAAGTAGTGGAAGAAGTGGCAGTGGTTGAAGATGCAGTGCCAAAGATCACAATCCAAGACCGCCTACGTGAAAAGGTACGTGAATGTGCAGGTGAGATGGAAGGCATGTTTGACGAGTTTATCACAAGCGGTGCCAAGTTAAATGCTGACTACAAGCCAGTGTCGTTGATGCGTTCGATGAACATTGCTCCGCAAATGGTCAATGACATCAAACAGATCTGGCAACGAAAGCTGGCAGAATTTGAGCAAGCAGTGGATGGTAAAACACCAGATCTAGTCCAGGGCTATGGATTTCTTTCCAAAATACAGTTACGGAATTGTGTAAAGTTCTGTGAACTGGTAATCTCTGACTGCGGTACGTATCAGCAGATTAAAAAGGTTGAACGCAAACCACGTGCAGTCAAAGCAATGCCGCCAGAGAAACGTGCCGCAAAGTTCAAATGTATCACAGAATTTGCCGAACTCAAGCTCAAAGGCCTGCCGGCCGCAAGTCTGGTGGACAAGGCCGAAGCCTGGTTGTATGACACCAAGAAGCGCAAGTTGATCCATCTTGTGGCTGACAGCCTGGTCCAGTCATTTACTATAAAGTCAAACTCTGTTATTGGTTACAGTACAGTAGAAAGCCAGCAAAAAACTCTGCGCAAGCCCGCAGATGTACTCAAACTGATGAGTGCCGCAGGCAAGCCGGCAGCCAGAAGGATCTACAAGGATCTAACCACAACAGAAACCGCGTTTAACGGACGTGGCACAGAGAACTTGATCATCCTTAAAAGCTGGTAAATAACATGGAACGGAGTTCCATACTATGGCCATTGAAGAACAATCAAGTCTAAACACGCTAAAACAAAATCTCATTGAATATGTGCAGTTACAACTGGCCGCGCAGATCATTGATATTGAATTAGATGCAGAGCATTACGAAGCTGCCTATCAGCGAACCATTGGTGTGTATAGACAACGTGCTCAAGGTGCGTACGAAGAAAGCTATACTTTCATGGAACTGGTCAAAGATGTAAACATCTACACCTTGCCCCAGGAAACCATACAGGTTCGTCAGATTTTCCGTAGAACGTTTGGCGATGCGGCTGGCCCTTTTTCGTCAAACTTTGATCCGTTTAGCCAGGCCAGTGTCAACGTTTATCTAATGAACTTCAACGTGGCTGGCGGATTAGCCACTTACGACTTCTACAGTCAGTATGTTGAACTGGCCGCACGTATGTTTGGCGGCTATATGAACTTTACCTGGAATCCAGTTACTAAGAAATTGCAAATTATTCGTGACCCAAAAGGCACTGGTGAAAACGTGCTGTTATGGACTTACAATTTAAAACCCGAATTCAACCTGCTGAGTGACTTTCAAATCTCACAATGGATCCGTGACTACATGGTGGCCAACTGCAAGATGATCATTGGTGAAGCCCGTGAGAAGTTTGGCACCATTGCCGGTCCACAAGGCGGCGGAACCTTAAACGGCGCTGCCATGAAAACCGAAGCACAGGCACAGATGGACAAGCTACTGGATGATCTTAAAAACTACGTGGATGGAAGTCAGCCACTCAGCTGGGTAATCGGCTAATATAAAGATTGCATACGTGTCAATGTTGTGTTATAATAACACATGGCACATTTAATGATCGATCTTGAAGGACTAGCAACTGGTCCTGATACCTGCATACTGACCATTGCGGCCCAGACATTTGATCCTTTTGGATCGGGCTATTATGACCAGCATTACTATGCTAGAGTTACTTTGGAAAGTCAGGAAAACCGTGCCATAGACGATGGCACAATTGCGTGGTGGGCCAAGCAGCCTGCACATGCCAGAGAAGAAGCATTTGGCGAACAAGATCGTATTCCATTGGATCAGGCCTTGGATGAACTGGGTCGGTTAATTTGGCATTCAACCCTGGTATGGAGTCAAGGTCCCACTTACGATATGAACATTCTAGAGCATGCTTACAAAAGCTATCGCAAGCCCTTACCTTGGAAGTACTATCAGGTACGTGACAGTCGCACAGTGTTTTCCTTGTGGCCTGATCTATCTGTTCCACCCACCACTCACCATGCACTAGAAGACTGTCGCAGACAGATCGGCATGTTGCAACAGACACTAAAGCATCTTGATGTCACTGCGCTGAAGTAGATCCTGGACGTGTCCAGTTTCCACTGCCTGTCCACGGAAGTGCAAAAGTAAAATCTTTGCCAAATTCTATTGGCGGATGATCTTGTCCGTGAATGAAGATTTCATAGTCAAAGTCTGCTGTCCACGCACCGTTGCTGTCAATCTTAAACTGATGCCCAGTTTTGTAGTAACTGTTCATTCTTGGCAAGTTGAACGCACCCATCTCTTGTGTGTCGTGTACTGGATCAAATTTTAAATCCAGTTCGTATGGGCCTAGTGCTAGCCACAGCACACGAAGTAACGGCCAAATTTCATTGACCACAGTGGCATTCAATAGATGATTATCTATTTTAATAATATTAAAATCAAACTGTTCGTATGGTATGTCTGTAATGATATTTGCAGTATCGTAACTTAGTGTGTAGTGTTCGGGTTTTTCCAGCCCCGGACGCTCATTTAGTGTTTCATATGTTACACTGCGATTCTTAATAAGATGATTGAGTATGATATTGACTGACTTGTAACGTATCAGGCGTTGAAAAATAGTATTGGTATAATCGTCGGTACGCCATTGATGTGTTAACTGGCCTTCTGAAATCCCAAACTTTGATCGTTCATAGTTCAGTGGTGTATCCATGCCGATCTGACAAGTGCCAAAACTACGACCGAATATGTTGCAATTTCGTGTGCGCCACAGCAAGGTCATGGTATCTGCAACATCGTTGTAACCTTCGCCCGGAAAGCCCACAAACCAGTTGGTGTGCGAACGCATGCCTGCCTCGGTAAAGTCTTTAAGGTTCTGTTCTATATCATTGCGATTGACATTTTTTTTCATAACATCCAACACATGTTGACTGCCAGACTCAACACCAAAACTCAACATGTTGCATCCGCTGCTTTTGAGATCTTGAATGTATTCAAGATCCATGCGTCCGTCGCATCTAGCATAGCCCATCCAGCTTAGATGAATTTTTCTTTCAACTAGTCCGTGTGCAAATGCACGAAGTTCTTTCAAGTTACCGTTGACCAAGCTGTCAATAAACCACACACTGTCAATGCCCAGGGTTTTGTATTGATGTTCTAATTCGTCCAGTATGTTGGTTGCTTGTCTACCGCGATATCTCCAAAAAGTTGTTTCGCTGCAAAATTGACATTTTGCCACGCACCCACGACTCAGCTCAGCACTGACACCATTCTGTTGATACAGCGATAAATCTAAATCGCTGTAGTCCGGGTACGGCAAGCTGTCAAGGTCGATGCGTATACTTTTGTCATGTACTAGAAATTTCTCAGTGACGGGAATATTGTTTTCAATTTTTTCCATCAAATCTAAAAATATTGCTTCGCCTTCGCCTACCACAATGTGGTCTATTATGTCAGTGTTTTCAATCTTTTCTTGTATAGCAGTTGGCCCGCCTGCAATAATGATAGTGTTGGGCAGGCGTGCTCGAATCTGGTTGATCATCCAGGTAGTGGCTTTGTTGCTGGTGGTAAAAATGCTAAAGCCCATGACATCTGGTTTAAACTCTACAAGTTTTTCCAAGTACTCGTTCAAGATGGGTTTAATAAGCGGATGAACATCGGTGTAATAACTGTCAGTGGTCCATACCCAGTCTTTGTACCCGCTCCAGTAGGCTTGGTCAATGCGTGAATAGCACACAGCATTGATGTCGTAGGCCACAGTTTCAAATCCACTATCTCTACTGAGCGCAGTTATTCTGGCTAGATTATAAGGAGGTATGTACGGTGCCCACTCAGGTAAAATGGCCAATGCTACACGAGTTTTTCTTGTGACCTGCCGGTTAACAACAACCTGGGTAAGATTTTTCTGTGGCTTGGACCGACCTGCACTGTCCAGCTGTAGTGCTTTGAGCATTGCTAAATCTCGTGCTCCGCCGTCACTGTTTTCTACAATTTTAGTAAGATCCGGGGTCTGAGCAGCAGCGGACTGTATGGCAATAGTTTTCATCATGCTGTATTTACGCAGGCAGCAAATGGTGAAACACAATATTGATTTTTAATTCAAACAGTGTTAAAATACATCCATGAGTACAATTATTGGAATTTGCGGGTTTATCGGGTCTGGAAAAGACACTGCTGCTGACTATCTTGTCAACGTACACGGATTTCGCAGAGAAAGTTTTGCCAACTCACTGAAGGATGCAGTGGCTCATGTGTTTGGCTGGGATCGAACCATGCTGGAAGGCCGCACTGCTCATTCAAGAGAGTGGCGCGAGCAGGTGGACACTTGGTGGGCAGCCAGACTGGAAATTCCAGAATTAACACCGCGTTGGGTACTACAGCAATGGGGTACAGAAGTATGTCGGCGTGGATTTCATGATGATATTTGGATTGCCAGCTTGGAAAACAAACTGCGTAACAGCCAGGACAACGTGGTAATCAGCGACTGTAGATTTCCCAATGAAATTCGCTCAATCAAAGCGGCCGGCGGCCGCGTGGTGCGTATTGTACGTGGTCCAGAGCCCGAATGGTTTGAGGCAGCAGCCAATGTAAATCGCGGTCCAAACGGAAACATGTACTGGGCAACCGGTAAACAACAGCTGGAAAAGTTAAAAATTCACCCTAGTGAGACTGCCTGGGTTGGCACTGAGTTTGATGCAGTGCTGGACAATAACTACAGCTTTGACGACCTGTATGCACAGGTCATTGGTCTGGTAACAGATCACCCGGCTGCCACGGCAAGTCTGACTTCTTCAGTTCAACTGTGCAATTTAAACACACAGTTTTCAAATTAGGCAGCGCAGTGTTATGTAAATTGCCATCAACGTGATACACCAGCGTTTGTGCTGAATACTTTGATTTAAAGCCGCATCGATCACATGCGGTTTTTTTCTTATAGCCAGCTGATTGCCAACGTGCTACTGGAGGCTTTACACGACGTTGTTTCTTAATACAGTGTTCGCATCGTGTTCTATAGTGTGGCACACCATCACGGTAGTAGTTGACAGCACACAACCGTTGGTTGCAGGATTGACATATGGGTCTTTGCATGATATATTTATCATGAAAACCTTTGGCAAAGGTATAGGTAGTCCTAGTTTTTTTGTCACAACTGCTAAATATTAGCAACTTAGAAAAAGGATTTCACCATGGCATTAGTATCCCCCGGCGTAGAAGTAACGGTCATTGACGAGAGTCAATACATCCCTGCTGCTACCAATTCAGTACCATACATTTTAATAGCAACAGCACAGAATAAAACCAGTGCTGCCGGAGTCGGTGTTGCACCAGGCACATTGGAGGCCAATGCTAACCGCGTTTATTTAATGACCAGTCAGCGAGATTTGGCTGCTACATTTGGCAATCCATTCTTCTACAAGACCACAGCTGGCACGCCAATCAATGGTTATGAACTCAACGAATACGGTCTCCTTGCAGCTTATTCAGCATTGGGTGTCAGCAACCGAGTTTTTGTTCAGCGTGTTGACATTGACCTGACTGAACTCACTGCGTCATTGACTCGGCCACTGGGTGCTCCGGCAAACAACACTTACTGGTTGGATACTACCAACACTGAATGGGGTATCTTTGAATGGAACATCACAACAGGCATATTTACTGTGCAAACACCAATTGTGATTACCAATACAACACAGTTAGAAACCGGCACAACAGTTCCGTTGCAAACAGTGGGCAGCATCGGCAATTATGCCGTCACTGCAACTAGTACTTTTAACCCAGGCTACTACAAACGTGGTGGTCCAACCAGCGCACAAACCAGTGCCACTGAAATATCAGACTTGTACAACACATGGGTTCTAATTGGATCCGATGACTGGAAAACAGCATGGCCAACTGTGTCAGGTACGTTGGCGCCTGTTACATTGACACAGGGCAACACATTCACAGTGAACGACACTGTGATCACTGTGCCTGCTAGTCCCAACAACACTGTAGATGGCATTGCAGATGCCATTAACCTTGCTGGTATCACAGGCGTTTTTGCAGCCACAGTTGGCGGCAAGCTGTACATGTATGCTGATTCCACAGCTACAAATGACGGTAGCACTGCCAATGGCGGTATTATTTCTATTGCACTTGGAACCGGAACACCATTGACTACATTGGGCATTACCGCCGGCAACTACTATGCTCCAAGCTATCAAGTGAGTCCTAGTTATCAAGTTCCACGTTGGGGAACAGGACAAACCCAGCCACACCCAACAGGCAGTGTATGGCAAAAGATTTCAAATGTAAATCAAGGTGCTGAAATAGTAATCAAAAAATACAGCTCTATTCTAGGCACATTTGTTGCTCAGGCTTGCCCAATCTACCTCAGCGAATCAACCGCAATATATACAGCAGACCCTGTTGGTGGCGGCAAAAATATTCCAGCTGGTTCCACGTATGCCAGAGCAAATATTCTACGCAATAAAACTTCTTCTTTGGAAATTCTTGAAAGATTTGCAACTGGAGCAACAGAAATCACCGGCAGTAATGCTGCACCCGGTCCTTTTGTGTCTGGTAATACTTTTACTGTTGCAGCGACACAGCCAGGAACAGAAAATATCACTACTGCCACTGCTCAGTTACTTGGAACCACAGTGGAAGACTTTATTGCCGCAGTTAGTGCTGCCAATGTTCCATATGTCAGTGCCGCGGTCAACAGTGCAGGTGCAGTGGTATTCACACACTCTGCAGGCGGAGAGATCACATTGACCAATATAACTGGTACTCCTGTGACCACAGCCGGCTTCAATACCACAGTACGTGGCGTGCGTAACAACTACATCAACGGTGCGGTCAGTGGTTTAATTCTCAGTAACTGGGTTATTACTCCAACATTCACCTACACTGCCAGTGACAATGCACCAGATCAAGATCCGGCCGACGGTCGTTTGTGGTATTACAGTGCAGTGGATCAAGCAGATATCTTGATTCAAGACAACGGCGAGTGGCAAGGTTATCAAAACGTAACCAATGACGTTCGTGGTTACGATTTAAGTGCAACAAATGCCACTGGTCCTATCATCAGTGCAACCGCACCTACCACACAAACCGACGAGTCAGAGTCACCACTGGTGTATGGTGATCTATGGATCAACACAAGTGATTTAGAAAATTATCCAGACATGTACCGTTGGCAGCCTGTCAACGGAGTTGATCAGTGGGTAGCTGTTGACAACACAGACCAAACCACAGAAAACGGTGTGTTGTTTGCTGATGCACGTTGGGCAACCAACGGCGACACTGATCCAATCACGGGCGCTTACCCAACCATTACCAGCTTGTTAACAAGTGATTACCTGGACCTGGATGCACCAAGCCCAGCACTGTATCCACAGGGCATGTTGCTGTTCAACACACGTCGCTCAGGCTACAATGTCAAGAGCTTCCAGGTAGATTACTTCAACGCCGATACATTCCCAGATGATGTACTGCCTACAGTGACCAATGCTTGGGTAACAGCCAGTGGTTTAAAGGCCAATGGTTCACCATACATGGGTCGTCAGGCACAACGTGCCATGATTGTTGCTGCACTGAAGTCTGGCATTGACACCAACACTGATGTGCGTGAAGAACAGCGTCAGTTCAACTTGTTGGCAACACCAGCATACCCAGAACTGATGCCAAACATGATTGCACTCAACAATGAGCGCAACAACACCGGCTTTGTTATCGGTGACACGCCACTGCGTTTAGACCCACAAGATATCTTGACCTGGGCTTCTAACAACAACGGTCTAGGACTAGACACAGGTGATGGTCTAACAGTTGGCAATCAGTACATGGGCGTGTTCTACCCAAGTTGCCAAACAACTGACTTGAGTGGCAGCCCGGTGGTAACTGCACCAAGCCACATGATGATACGTACAATTATCCGCAGTGACGAAGTATCATTCCCCTGGTTCGCTCCAGCAGGAACACGTCGCGGTGTTGTTGACAACGCTGTGCAACTGGGTTACATCAACGTCACTACCGGTGAATTTGAATCGTTGGGTGTGCGTCAAGGCCTACGTGATGTGCTGTATGAAAATGCAATCAACCCAATTACATTTATTCCCGGCATTGGTATTACCAATTTTGGTAACAAAACAACCACAAGCAACACCACAGCCTTAGACCGTATCAACGTGGCACGTTTGGTAGCATTCATCCGTGGACGCTTGGACACCATTGGCAAGCAGTTCTTGTTTGAACCAAACGATCAGATCACTCGTAATCAAATCAAGAATGCAATCGACGGCTTGATGATTGATCTAGTTGCCAAACGTGGCATCTATGACTATCTAGTGGTGTGCGATGCGTCAAACAACACTCCTGCTCGTATAGATCGTAACGAATTGTATGTGGACATTGCTATTGAGCCAGTGAAAGCTGTTGAATTTATCTACATTCCAGTTCGTATCAAGAACACCGGAGAAATCGCAGCCGGAGGTTAAAAATAGGGGCCTGGTGCCCCTATTTTCGCTCAGGTATAGATAACATAAATAACAGTAACAGAGGATAAAAATTATGGCTTCAGCATCGTTAAACAAAATGACAGTACCCTTGGCAAGTGACCAAAGCCAAAGCAGTACCGGCATACTAATGCCAAAATTAAAATATCGCTTTCGAGTGATATTTGAAAATTTTGGCGTACAAGGTGGTCCAGTAACTGAAATGACTAAACAGGTCATTGATTTTACACGCCCAACAGTGACATTCGAACAGATTGATTTGCCGATTTACAACTCTACTCTTAAAATGGCTGGCAAGCACTCATGGGGCGATGTTTCGTGCAACCTACGTGATGATGCAGGTGCCAACGTTCAACAGTTGGTGGGATCACAGCTACAGAAACAGTTGGATTTCTTTGAAATGGCATCGGCCGCTGCTGGTGCAGATTATAAATTTGTAACCAAATTTGAAGTACTAGACGGCGGCAACGGCGCAGTGGCTCCTGTGGTTCTTGAGTCATGGGAACTGTATGGTTGCTACTTGAAAGAAGTAAACTATGGCGATGCCAATTATGGAACCAGCGAAGCAATGACAATTGCATTGAGCATTGCCTTTGATAATGCTAACCAAGTTGTTGGCGGCGGTGTTGGCGAAACAGGCACCATCCTTGGTACCACACTAGGCACAGTAACCGGCTTAGGTGGCACACAAGGCGCCTAAGTAGTCAAATGAGTTTTGGTCAAGACTTTTTAAAAGGTTTTCTTGGTGACAACGGGTTAAGAGATTACACCCACGCCTCGAAAACCTTTCGCACGAATGGATACGAACTTGCTCCTAGATTAAAGTTTCTTTTTCACACTTTCTTTAATCTAAATATTGAAGCAATTCCTTCTCTAAAAAACAACGACCAAACCAGTATTGGATTAGCAGTCAAAACAATTGATCTCCCCAGCTATCAGATATCAGTTGACACTATGAATCAGTACAATCGCAAGAGATTGGTGCAAAGTAAAATTGAATATCAGCCTGTTACCATAACATTCAACGACGACGGTGGCGATCTTATTCGTAACATGTGGTACAACTATTTCAGTTACTACTACAAAGATCCAGTGCAACAGTACGAGGGTGTTCCCAATACCAATGGCACCAGTGGAAATTTACAAACTACTCCTACTGGATTTGCCTACAACACAAAAGACATCTACAGCAACGATAGATTTGTAAACGACTGGGGTTATGTGGGCGAAAGCTACATGGACGGAACTTTCGATGCACAAGGCAAAGCACCTTTCTTCAAAGACATTAAAATTTACGGACTCAACCAGCACAAGTTTGCGGCCTATGTGCTGGTAAACCCGATGATCACTGACTGGCGACACGACACCTATGACTACAGCCAAGGCAACGGTGTTATGACACACACCATGACTATAAAATATGAAACTGTAAAATACTATTCGGGTGCCATTGGCGCAGTGCGACCTGACACCAATGTGGTTGGCTTTGCTGATCCTGCCCATTACGATCAGATTCGTAGTTCAATCTCTCGCCCTGGCAGTCAATCCACTGTGCTGGGCCAAGGCGGCTTGATCGATGCAGGTGTGGGCATCTACGAAGACTTGACTGCATTGGCGTCAGGCAACGGCAACTTGTTTAATGTGATTGGTGCTGCACAAAAAGCACTCAATGTAAACCAAACCCTGAAGAAAACTCCGCTGAAAGACATTGTTCGTAACGATGCAAAAGCTGTCAAACAAGATGTACTGCGTAACAGCTTGCCCGGCGCAATGCGCAATGCTGCCAACTCTGCCAACAGTATGTTATTTCCTAAACAACCGCCGCCGAAAAAATGAGCTCAATCAACGAAACTAATTACAAAATAGATCTCACTGTGAGAGTGTTCGACGACTTTTTTGGATTCGAGCTATTGGTAGATGCAGCCGAGTGGGATGTGGTATCGAGTTATTTTAAATCAATCTACACAACCAAAATAGCCGCTGAGAATTTTGCAACAGCATTGTTCCGTGTGGCTAACGAACAAAATGAGTCTGTGTTGACATTGTTGCAGCAGATTCAAACAGCATCTGGTCCTGCTGAACTGGACTTGACACTGGCATACTATCTCAACAACTTGCGTAGCAACAGCACCTTGTTGGGCACTTCTCAACCAGTGCAGCCAAATTACTATGCTGCCAGAAATGTCAGAGCATGAGCAGATTTGCGCAAGGTCCTTACACAGTTAAGAACCCTACCAAGTATGTAGGCAAAGGTACCCCGCGTTATAGATCCGGTTGGGAACTCAGTTTTATGCGGTTCTTGGACAACAACGACAATGTAATGCAGTGGGCCAGTGAAAGTATACAGATTCCTTATCGAAATCCAGTCACTGGAAAACAAAGCGTCTACGTGCCAGATTTCCTCATCACTTACAGAACACGACAGCAAACACTGGTTGGCGAAGTAATTGAAATCAAACCCAAAAAACAAAGCATCATCGAAAGCAAGATGAACAACAGAGACCGCATGGTGGTGGCCATTAACTATGCCAAATGGGACGCAGCCTCCAAATGGTGCAGTCGCAACGGCCTAAAGTTTAGAGTAATCACCGAAGAAGACATGTTCCGCAACGGCGGAAAATAACCTGTGCTATACCGTTAATGCGGTAAATATGGTATGACCAAACGCCTAGAAGAACTCTTTGACCTGCCTGCCAGCACTGCTGACACGGAACAAACAGTGACAGACATTGCTGCCACACAGTATTCTATAACTGAAATTGACAGCGCCATTGACAAGATCGATGCTGCATTGCCCGGCATACGTGATCTTGAAACATCAGACAGTGAAATGGACAGTCTGGCCTTAAAGGCCACGGAAACATTTGACGATCTAATGGACCTGGGCATGCAGGTTGACAGTCGCTATGCCAGTGAAATTTTTGCAGTGGCCGGCGCCATGCTGGGGCATGCACTCACTGCCAAAACTGCCAAGATGAACAAGAAACTAAAAATGATTCAGCTACAGCTACAAAAAGCCAAGCTGGATCTCGATCGTGAAAAACACACCAAAGACCCCGATGAAGGTAACTCCGCTGTGGAAACTGCTGAAGGTCAGGTGTTGAGTCGCAATGATCTATTAGAGAGACTGATTGGCTCAAGAGATCAAAAGAACAAACAAGCATAAATATCATATAGGAAAATCATATGAAACATTTCAAAGAATACCTGGCAGAAAACGAAAGAGTATACAATTACCGCATTAAAATTGCAGGTGATACTCCTCGAGACGTGATCAAAGCACTGGAAGAAAAACTAAAACAGTTTGATGTAGTCAGCATCACTGCTCCAAAGACAACGCCGGTCATGGCCCGATTGGCAGACTTTCCGGCCATTGAAAACGAAAGTTGTACACACATGGATGTTGAATTCCGTTACCCAGCAATTGAACCGCAGATTCAACAGATTGCACAGTTACTGGGAATAGATCCAAACCGTGTGTGCATGTTGACTGTGCCGTACGAAAACAGCTATGACAAAGAAGCCGCAGATGTTGAAAAACAAAACAAAGACCTGTTGACATCGCCATATCCAGCACCGGATGCAGAACAAAAGGCTCTGTACAAAGACTACTCGGCTGCACCAGAAGATCATGCAGTGTTGAAAAATACCTACCGCAGTGAATTCACAGTGGCCGGTGGCAAGACACCACCTGCTGTGACCACAAACAGCATACCCATGAACAACAAGAGCCCAATGACGAACATCAAGCGTCCACCCAAGCCAGCTACTGGTTATAACCCTAAAGGATAATAAAATGAGTTTTTTCCACAACCTAAACAAAAAATTAGACAGCATTGCTGCCCAACCAGCCGCTGCACAGCTCAATGAGCGTGACATGAGCCGTGCTGCCAAGGGCTACGAAAAGTACGGCAAAGAAGGCATGCAGGCCCTGGCCAAAGCCGGTCGTGAAGGCAAGGCGTTAGATCCTGTTCGCAACAAGTATGACAAGTATGACAACAAAGAAGTAGACGAAGGCCTAGGCGATGTGGTCAAGAAAGTCGGCGGCATGGCCAAAAAAGCTGGCAATGCTGTATTAAACAAACTGGGGCATGGCAGCGATGCAGACATGATTCGTGACTTGCAAAAGAGAATGGGCATACCACAAACTGGTATGAAGCCAACAGAAGAGCCCAAAGAAGGCAATGAATTCAGTGGCGAATTGCAAAAAGCACGAGCAACTGGCCAGAAAGAATTTGAAGTTGACGGTAAAGAATATCCAGTCAAAGAAACTGAAATGTCTCCCAAGCAAAAATCATTTGCTGCCTTAGCTGAACCCAAGAACAAGATCACTTTTGCTGACAAGATCGCCGGCGCCAAAAAAGAAGTTGACGAAATGCTAGGTGATGTGGCAGCAGAAGCCATGAAGCAAGCACTGCGCGGCGGCAAACAAGTTGTTGCCAGTGAAGAAGAAGATCTCAACCCATTTACAAACTACAAGAAGCCACGTGCCGCTACACCACGCACAGGCGAAGTCACACACGGTGCCAAGCACGACACAGAGTGGACAGCAACAGGTCGCAAGGTAACACGTCGTGTTGATCCACAAGGCATGTCAGTTGGATCTGACACCGATGCCGAAGGCAATACACCGGAAAAGCGCGGCCGTGGTCGACCAAAAGGTCCTGCCAAAGGTCCAGAGCGTACCACTGCCAATGCCTACAAGCACAAGGGTGAGCGCAAGGTCAAAGAAGAAGATGATAATGTCAGTGACGAAATCAAACAGGCCATGGCCATGTTGAAGAAAGCCGGCTATAAAGTTTCCAAAGCCGTAGAAGAAGAAAGCACTGACACTCGTGACAACCACGCTGAAAAAGCCGGTAAAAAAGTAGCCAAAGACATCGAGTATGATGAAAAGAAGAAAGATGGTATTCATGGCAAGAAACGTGGCGCCGAAGATGACAAGGCCGAAAAAGCCGGCAAGAAGGTAGCCAAAGACATTGAGCACGATGACAAAAAAGACGAAGTCAAAGAAGACGAGCCTAAGAAGTCCAAGAGCAAGTTCAAGTTTGGTGGCAGCGTGTACGAAGCACTAGATGCACAATTGGAAACACTGATCACTGAAGGCATGAGTGTCACTGTGAACATGAGTCAAGATTCCGAACACGGTGAAGATCGTAAAAATATCACAGTCAATGCAGATGGCGAAGATGCTGATCGTTTGGCAGAATTGCTACAGATGGCCGGCATGAGTCAGCAATCTAGTTCATGCAGTTCATGTGGTTCATCACCATGCGGTTGCGATATGGTTGACGAAAACAATCCAAACTGGCCCACCGACACTGAAACCAATGACAATGCAATGCAATACTCAGGTGGCTTAAATGGTCCCAAGTCCACAGGCCAGTCCACCACACCAGTGCTGGCAAGTCAACTGCGTAGACAGGTCAGTATGGAAGAAAGTGCTAGAGTTGAGCAGAACCTGTTGAACCTGTACCGAACTTTTGGAAAGTAAACCATGCCCATTCAAGTAATCAACGCAGCTGGTAATGTAGTCTGGACCACAGACAAGGCAGCCATTGCGGCCAACAGCAACGACGTTACCTATCAAGTGTTTGCCACAGCACTGGGCACAGCGACCGCTGAAGGTAACTTGTATGCCAATGCGGTCAGTGTTCCCAACGGCTCTGTGCAGGAAATCTATGTGGGCGCCGGCAATAGACTTATCCTTGCCGGTACCACTGTAACAGCCACAGCCTTGGGCACAGCAAGTTCTGCACAATCGGGTGTATACAACGCCGCAGGAAACTAAACATGCGAGCGCATGAGTTTCTCATTGAGAAACACATCGGCAAGATTGGCAAACGAAGAAGTCAGGCCACTGTTGGACTTAACAAGTTCAGAGATGCAGATCTAGCTGATAGAGTTTACGAACTTAATCGAGTCATGATGGCTGCTGCGTGTACCGACGGTACATTCGTGCCTGACATAGATAACGAATCTTGGGCCGGGCGCTACAACTTAGCCATGCCCTACACTGATGTTGAACAAAGCATGTTGAAAAAAGCATTCAAGGCAGTGGGATCAGACCACGAAGATCTCAATCGCGGTGATTTAAAAAGTAAAGAATTAGAGTCAACAAACAAACGCAGTCCAGTTACAGGGTTCAAAGGGTATCCGAGATGAGAGCCCGTGAATTCATTGCAGAACAAAGAGAACTGCCGCCGGAAACCAAGAGTCCAATGCGGTATACCTATACCCTGCCAGGGTTGAGTTCGTCTGACCCATATGCCACTTATAGAATGGGCGTGGCCTTGGCTCGAGCACGTAGCGACTCTGTACAAGATGACGTAAACCCATTCATGCCCGAATGGTCGGCCGAAACCGCTTTTGGCAAGCATGCAGTGGTAGCCGGTATGAACTCCAGCATCGAACAAGTGATTGATACTGCATTAAAAATGACCAAAACGCCCGGCGGCAAACGCCTAGTGTCTACCACAACCAGCGACGAGCCAGATCTAGTAGACACACAAAGCCCTGTAAAACCATTCAAAGGATACCCGAAATAATGGCCAATCCACCACCGCCATACGACGACATCACTGGCATAAGCCGTGCAGTGATGAAAGACAATGCACAAGTAACAATAGAAAATTACAACGGCAATGCTAGACCTGGCGAACTGGTAGTTGATCAAACTACTGATCAATTGTTTATTGGTAACAGCTCGGGTGCATTGACACAGATTGCCGCCGGAATTACCAACGGCGGTGTTGCCGGATTGCCTGCAGGATTTTTGCAATTGGCCTACAATCCCACCACTGGCGAAATTGTGTATTACACCTAATAGGTATCCGTATGAAAAAACTGTTAATTCTTTTAGCACTTGTGCCTGTACTGGTCATGGCACAACCCAAACAAAAGCCCGGTGTTGTATATGACGCTGTGATCACCCGTGTGATTGACGGCGACACTGTGGGCATTGCTGCCACTTGGTTGCCTGCACCACTCAAACAGGAACTCAGTATTCGTGTGTTTGGTGTGGACACGCCAGAAAAAGGATATCGTGCTCAGTGTGCCAGTGAAGCACAGCGTGGCGAAGCAGCCACAGCGTTTACCAAACAACTAATTGCTGCCAGCCAGAAGCGACAGATTGTGCTGATGGACTGGGACAAGTATGGTGGCCGTGTCTTAGGCGATGTATTACTAAACGGTGTTAGTCTACGTCAGCAGTTGATTGCCAATGGGTTTGCACGTGAATATTACGGTGAGGCCAAAACAAGTTGGTGCCAATGATACTCCTGTAAATACAGGATGACTGATAACTTCTATTGTGCCGCTCCCTGGCGCGGCCTCCATATAAATCCACGCGGTGATGTAAAAACTTGTTGTGCAGGCGATCCCAACATGCTGGGCAACCTAAATACCAACAATATCATTGAAATTCTCAACGGAGATCTGTTACAAGAAATTCGCAGCAGTATTGCACAAGGAAAACCTCACCGATACTGTTCCAACTGTGTACAAGCAGAACGTCACGGTGGCAAGTCTGAAAGAGATTGGCACAACAATGTAAATCTCAACTTTGATTACGCCACTGCTGGTACACAATATCACTATCCAGTCATTATTGATATTCGCTGGAACACCACTTGTAATCTAAGTTGCAACTACTGTATGGAATATTGCAGTTCAAAGTGGGCATCATTAAAAGGTATTCCTGTCAAATCTGGTTCTCGTCCTTACTACGATCAGGTGTGTGATTTTATTGAAGCACACCATGAACACATTCACGAAGTGGCTCTGGTAGGCGGCGAGCCTTTGCTGTTACCAGAAAACAACAGACTACTGGATGTAATACCAACGGATGCAATTGTCACCTTGATCACCAATCTAACTGGTGATCTTGAAAACAACAAGATATTTCAAAAGCTGGCCAAAAGAAACCGTGTTGGCTGGAGCATGAGCTTTGACAACATTGGCCCAAGATTGGAATATGTACGACACGGTGCCCAATGGGCGGAGATCCAACGCAACCTTGGGCTGGTCAAAAATCTAATGACCACACAGGGACACTGGGGCGGCATACATGCAGTGTACAACATCTACAATGCCACACGTATCTGCGAACTGAGAGAGTTTGCTGAACAAACTGGAACCACAGTGCTGTGGCAGAACCTGTTCCAACCTGATTATCTAGATCCGTTCTTGCATGGTCCAGCAGTGGCCCAGCTGGCTGCTGCAGAAATTGAAAAATTCTATGCATTGGGAATTGCCACCGATGCTGAGCGCATGTTCTTTGACAATGCCTTGTCTACCTATCGTGCAATCACTCAAGCAAGACCTGGAATAGAACAAAAGTTTCAACAGCATATTGCCGAAATAGAAACTCAATATCATCCCGATCAACAAGGACAGTTTCAGCAGTTGTGGCCGGAGTTGACCCGTGTTTGACCGTACCAGTTTTGTTGGCACACAGATTTTGTCGTCGGGTACTTATACGCCTGCACACGAACAACAACCGTATGCTAACAAAACTTTGCAGTGGTTTCAGTCTGATTCTGAAGACGAGTACCATAAGAATTTAAAACACAACCATGAGATGTTGGTCAAACATCACTGGGCCGGAGATACTGTTCCGCCAAGTATAAGTTATACTATTAACGCACACGGATTTCGTTCAAGAGAGATCAACGTCGACAATCCTGGCATTGCGGTATTTGGATGCAGTTTCACTACTGGTGTTGGATTACCATGGGATAAGACATATCACTATTACGTTGGCCAAGAATTAAATCTTCCGGTTGATAATTTTGGAGTGGCAGGTGCATCTAACGGTGTACTATTTAGACTTGCACACCATTGGTTACCTGTATTAAAACCCAAGATTGTAATTTTACAAACAACATTTGCAGATAGATTTGAAGTGGTCAGCGATGACAATCATAGCATTGTTATAACACCACATGCTGTAAATTTATGGAATCGAGAAGTGTATCGCTCGTTCTATCAATCATGGAGTCTGAACGAGATCAATGGCATTACTGACAAGCAAAAAACTGAATTAGCAATACGTTATCTATGCCACACACTTGGCATTCCTATTTTTGTAATAGATGTTGATGATTTTGCATGCGACCCCAACCAGCAGTTTGGTCCAATGCATCGCAGCGCTCGAGATTTAATGCATCCTGGAATACCAACTAATCAACATATAGGACTACAGTTGGTTGAAAAAATTCAAAAGGATCTGCATGGCTAAAAGTCTAGAAGGCGTACTGATCAAGGCACCACACCGGCGCCAGGCATTTACTGAAACAGAAATGACAGAGTTCATGGACTGTGCTGATAGTGTGACCGGTCCAGCCTATTTTCTCGATCACTTTTTCTACATACAACATCCTACACAGGGAAAAATGTTGTACCATCCGTTTGAATATCAACAACGCTTGATCAATGTGTATCACAACTATAGATTTTCGATCTCAATGATGCCGCGACAGACCGGCAAGTCAACGAGTGCTGCTGGATACCTGTTGTGGTATGCCATGTTTGTACCAGACTCAACCATACTGATCGCTGCTCACAAGTATACCGGTGCTCAAGAGATCATGCAACGCATACGCTTTGCATACGAGCTGTGCCCAGATCATATTAGAGCCGGCGTTACCAGTTACAACAAAGGCTCAATAGACTTTGAAAACGGCAGTCGTATTATATCTGCTACAACCACAGAAACAACCGGTCGTGGTATGAGTATATCACTACTGTACGCTGACGAATTTGCATTTGTGCGACCCACTATTGCCAAAGAATTCTGGACTAGTATTTCGCCTACACTGGCAACAGGTGGTAAGGCTATTATTACATCAACGCCTAACAGTGACGAAGATCAGTTTGCACTGTTGTGGAAAAGCGCCCTCAAGTGCGAAGATGAATACGGTAACCCAACACCGCTGGGCATTAACGGATTCAAAGCATTCCGTAGTTTTTGGCAAGAGCACCCAGATCGAGACGAAGCCTGGGGCGCCAGCATGGAAGCACAACTGGGCACAGATCGATTCCGCCGAGAGATTGGCTGCGAATTTATCATCAACGATGAAACCTTAATTGCACCAGCTATCTTGGTTGAGCTGGCAGGACAACAGGAACCCTTGTACAGAACCGGGCAAGTGCGCTGGTACAAGCGGCCCGAAGCAGGCAAACTGTATGTGGTGGCCCTGGATCCCAGTTTGGGCACCGGCGGCGACCCTGCGGCTATACAGGTGTTTGAAGCCAATACAACTATACAAGTGGCTGAGTGGCGTCACAACCGAACCACAATTCCGGCTCAGACACGTATTCTTGCTGATGTCTGCGCACACATAAATGAAACAGTAAAAGACATCAACAGCATTTACTACAGCATAGAAAACAACACCATTGGCGAAGCTGCCCTGATCAGTGTGGCTGAATTTGGCGAAGAGAATATTCAAGGCTACTTCCTCAGTGACAATTCAGTAGCCGGTGGTGCTCGCAGAATAAGAAAAGGCTTCAACACCACGCATAAAAGCAAACTGTCAGCCTGTAGCAAGTTGAAAATTCTAGTGGAAAGTAAAAAATTGACCATCAACAGTGCTCCACTGATATCAGAACTCAAAACTTTTGTGGCGCACGGAACTAGCTATGCGGCCAAACCAGGTGAAACTGATGACCTAGTGATGGGCGTATTGTTGGCCATCCGCATGATGCAGATGTTGCAGAACTATCATACCGAAATGGATTCGCAGATGCGCGACTTTGGCGACACTATGATAGAACCCATGCCGTTTTTTGCTACCTTACGCTAATGCCGCACTTGGTATAAATATAACACTATGGCACAAAATACACCAGCACAGCAACTTTTTGATCTTTTGGTCACTAGAGGGTTTGATCCCAAACTTACACCTGCACAATCATCAGAAAATTCTGAAATTATCAGTTTCAAATTCATCAGTTCTTCTGGAAAAAACTACGGCACAGTGGTAGTCATGCTGGGCGACGATAAAAACTTAGAACTGTTCAGCGGCGACAATCTTGGCCGCACCATGGACAGCAAAGACAAAACAGAGTGGTACAGTTTTCAACAACAGTTGAAAAACTTTGCCACACGAAATTTCATGACCTACAAGGGTCAAGACATCAGCAAGCTCAAGTACAGCATGCAAGGACAAGCTGCCTTGAGTGAAGGCCTGTATGAAAGTTGGAACGGCACCAAGCATGTGAGTTGGAACGGAGACCCTGAGTCAGTGAGACTAATGATACGTCACAAACGCCCAATGAGCATTGACGAAGCACGTTATCGTCAAATTGAAAGTCTGTTTGTGGAAACAGCCGAAGGCGAACGCTACAAGCTGCCATTTCGCAACTTGGCCGGCGGCCGTGCCATGGTAGAGCATGTGCGACGGGGCGGCCGTCCTTACGATCTACGCGGCGCACACATTGCCAACATGGTGGAAGAACTCAATGTGCTGAGTCGTTTTCGTAGAGCCAGTCACGGACGAGTGTTTGAAGATGACACAGCTGACCTGGTAAGCCAGGCCACTGCGTATCACTCGGGTGTGAGCCGTGCGCTGAAAGGACTGGGATCTGCTCGTGGCTACAACACATATTTTGAAAACTGGAATCCCGGCGAAATAACTGAACAAGAACTGATTATAGAAGATATCAAAACATTGTTTGTAGAACAAACAATTGATTCACGAATTGAACAGGCCTTACCTATCTTGGCTCGTTTACAACAACAAGGAACTGCAATGAAAGAAGCAAGCATATTTGAAGCCTGGGCCAACCGCTTGGTCGAAGGCACATGGGCAACACCCGACACACCAGAAGAACAACAGCAGTTGGTTGCGCTGTTGTCACAGGAATTTCCAGTGGGTGCAGATGCAACCAATGCAACCGAACAGTTGTATAGTTTGGTAGGCGATGATCAGTTGTTTGATCAACTGCACGATCTAGCTGACCAAGACGCCGCTGCTGACTGCCGCAGTTTGGTTCTTGCTCGTATTAAAGAACTGTCAGACAACGGTATTGATGGGTTTGACACTGTGTTGTCTGCATTGAAAGGCGCTCAGATTTCTGCATCCGCCCCGGTTGCGCCTGTTGCTCCTGTTGCCGAAGAAGATGAAGAATATTCAGTTGATGGCGGAATGAACAATGAACTATTGCAAGATGGTATGCTTGGAGCAGTGCTTGGCGGTGCAGCCGGTGCTGCACTGACAAAAAGTTCAGGTGGTACAATGGCCGGTGCTAAACTAGGCAGCGCCGCACAAGATGCATTTGGTGAAGAAACAGACGGATCATGCAATCACAGTGCAGAAGGCGAACACTGCCCAGAACACGGATTAAACGAGTGCGGCAGCATGTACGAAGGCGAGCAGGATACGATAGCTCGTTTGCAAGAACTAGCAGGAATGCCCCATTCCGAGACAGATATGACAGAAACATATCGTGTACCCGACACCGAAGACCGAAGCCGTTTTATACGTCACAACATTTGGACTGTTATGGACAGTGATGAAGAAGTAATGCAGTATCCAGTAGAAGGCAATCCGTTCTTCAGTGCTAAAAAGTTGATGCGCAAGCTGGATGACGAAGGCTACGACTTTACTCACGTGATAAGCCCAGAAGGAAGAATCACATACTCGCCACAACATGATCCTAGACATCTTAAGAACTTTCCAGACGATCAAGTGGACGAAGGCCAGGAAGACAGTCCAGTGGCCAGCGCCATCACACGCAGAATTTTACTGCAACGTTCGGACCTGTTGAGCAAGTACGGTCCGGTAAAGGTCATGGCCGCCATTGACGATGTTGCAGACTTTGTGGGCGATACTGATGAAATTGGATCTAGCGATGTAAGTGGTTGGATCAAACAGGTTGAGCAATCATTGGCTGGCATGGCAGAAGAGGTTGCAGTGACAACTGGCAACCCACCATTAGAAGAAACAACTGCACTACAAGGCCAATACGGACATTCGGGCAAACTGCAAAAGTTTGACGAAGTTGAGCAGGACATAGTGGCTCGTTTGCGTGAACTGTCAGGAATGATTCGGCCAGCCTAAATTTACAATTTGAACAACCGCGTCATAAATATCATTGACGCTGACAACAAAAGCGTGTACACTACAACAGTGACACGCTTTTTTCATTAGCATCACAGGCAACTTAGAAAACATTTTATACTACTTAGAAAGGCAACTTAAAATGGCATCATTAGCAGAAATCCGAGCACGTCTCGCAGCAGCAGAAAACAACAAAGGTGGCACATCCACTGGTGGCGATAACGCAATTTATCCACACTGGAATATGGAAGAGGGCGCATCCACAACACTCCGTTTCCTCCCAGACGGCAACAGCAAAAACACATTCTTTTGGCAAGAACGAGCAATGATTCGTTTGCCATTCAATGGCATCAAGGGTGAGATGGAATCCAAGCAAGTGTACGTACAAATTCCCTGTATGGAAATGTGGCAAGAAACCTGCCCAGTTCTTACCGAAGTGCGTGGCTGGTTCAAGGACAAGAGTCTCGAAGACATGGGTCGCAAGTACTGGAAAAAACGCAGTTACATTTTCCAAGGCTTTGTTCGTGAAAACCCCATTGGTGACGACAAGACTCCAGAGAATCCCATTCGTCGATTCATCATTGGCCCACAACTGTTCACCATCATCAAAGGTGCGTTGATGGATCCAGAATTGGAAGAATTGCCAACAGACACTCTGCGTGGTCTGGACTTCCGTATCACAAAAACATCCAAAGGTGGCTTTGCTGACTACAACACCAGTAAGTGGGCACGTAAAGAGTCTGCACTTACTCAAGTGGAACAGGCAGCAATGGAAGCACACGGCCTGTTTGATCTCAGTACATTCTTGCCCAAGAAGCCCGATGCTACTGCTGTTAAAGTGATCAAAGAGATGTTTGAAGCATCAGTTGATGGCCAGCCGTATGATACAGAACGCTGGGGAGCATATTTCCGTCCAGCAGGTGTGTCAGCACCAGCAGGCAGCGCCAGCAGTGAAGATTTGGCAGCACCTGTTGCCGCTCCAAAAGCAGCTCCGGCGTCTGACTTTGAAGACGATGACATGCCAGTGGCAGCCGCGCCTGTGGCAGCCCCTACAGCAGCCGCTCCAGTGACACAAAAAGCCGAAGACATTTTGGCCATGATCCGGGCACGTCAAAAAGCGTAAATAGTTGAATGTATGTAGTAGGGGAAACCCTACTACTACTAACACTCAATAGTGATGAATTTTTCAATTGTATTTAAAAATACCGGCGATTCAATTCCGTTTAATTCAATGTATCCGGCTTTATTGGAATACTATGTTGATTATTTAGATAAAAATAATCTTAATAGTTTTACAATAGATGGTAACAATGGGCATGAAATTCAACAGGCTATTGATAATTTGAAAAATTCAACCATCAAAATTAATCACTGGGTAGATAAAATTATTGACCAATCTATTCCTGTGCTAGATGATAACGAATACTTAAATCAAAATAATTTAAATCAATTGCATGCTAACTGGGTCAATTCTCATAATATGATTTATGATGTGCTACAAAAACAAAGTCAGTATCCTGGAAATAAAATTGTAGAGCAAATTCATAATTTATTGCCAGACACTGAACAATTTCCAAGTGTGGGCACAGTCATGTCTCAATTAGGATTATTACCTGAGTACAATGAATTAAATTTAGGAATCCATAAATTAGAAAGTGAAGTTAGAAGTTTTAATTTTAAAATTGATAGTCATCCCTGGGTGCAATTTGACAATCCGTTTGACAAAAGTATGCTCACTAATAATTTGGCTAATTTACGATTAAAACCTAATCATCTGGGCAGGCCGCTGTATGCAAAATATCAAGCATTTGACATTGATTTGCAATATGACGATGAAAATTCATTTAATGAATTTTTAGGGTTTGTAAGTTTACATTTAATACCGCCACAAACTGTGCCCTTGAGCAAAGAGTATACAGATTGGTGCAATGCACATAATAAAACACCTAGTGGTGCATATTTAAATATCGGAAACATACCCGATCTCGAAACACGCTTAAAAGATTATAGACTGGTTGTTTTTAGAAATCTTTTACAGTATAATAGTTTTACTATACATTTAAACAAAAGGCATTAATCATGGCAAAACCATTTGACATATCAAAGTTCCGCAAGGACATCACTAAAAGCATTCAAGGCTTGAGCATTGGATTCAACGATCCCACAGACTGGATTGGCACCGGCAACTATGCACTGAATTATCTTATCTCGGGGGACTTCAACAAAGGTATTCCCTTAGGCAAGGTAACTGTGTTTGCCGGTGAATCGGGTGCAGGCAAAAGTTACATTTGCAGTGGCAACATTGTGAAGAATGCACAAGAACAAGGCATCTTTGTTATTCTTGTTGACACAGAAAATGCACTAGACGAAGCATGGCTACATGCACTGGGTGTTGACACTGATCCTGCCAAGCTACTCAAACTCAACATGAGCATGATTGATGACGTGGCCAAAGCAATTTCTACATTTATGATTGACTACAAAACGCTGCCAGATGAAGAACGCATGAAGGTTCTTTGGGTGATTGACTCGCTGGGCATGTTGCTGACTCCCACAGACGTTAACCAGTTTGAAGCCGGTGACATGAAGGGTGACATGGGTCGCAAACCCAAAGCACTCACAGCCTTGGTTCGTAACTGTGTAAACATGTTTGGCAGTCATAATGTTGGCCTGGTTGCAACCAATCATACCTACGCCAGTCAAGACATGTTTGATCCAGATGACAAGATCTCAGGTGGACAGGGCTTTATCTATGCATCAAGTATTGTGGTTGCCATGAAGAAAATGAAACTCAAAGAAGATGAAGATGGCAACAAGGTGTCCGAAGTCAATGGTATCCGTGCCGGTTGTAAAGTAATGAAAACACGCTATGCCAAGCCGTTCGAAGGTATGCAGGTCAAGATTCCTTACGCAACTGGCATGAGCCCACATTCGGGCTTGGTTGACTTGGCAGAAAAGAAAAACATTCTCAAGAAAGAAGGCAACAGTTTGGTGTTTACCACAAGCGATGGTGAAGTAATCAAACAGTTCCGTAAACGATGGGAAGCAAACGAAAATGGCTGCTTGGACAAGCTGATGGCAGACTTTGCCAATCAGAAAGAAGAAAAAACAGCAACAGACGAAACAATCGCAGAGGAATAATATGACAGTAGATTTAGCAAGTGATATCTGGAATGAACTCAAAAGATACGTTAATACTGTGGATCGCAGCGAAGCGGCAGAAGTGTTGGTGTCTGTATTGGTCGACAACGATTGTGTGCCCGATGATATTCGAGTTGCATTCAAAGGTGACGCGGATGTCAAGATAGCCTTGGCATCCTATATCAAAGATCTAGATGATGAGCCAGAAGAAGAAGAGTTCGACGATGACGATGAACTAGATTCTGAGTATGAAGATTAATGACCGATAAATTCTTCCCAATTAAGACAGCAACTGCTTGCAAACTTAAATGGGCGTGGAGTACCATACGACTGTACACAGGTGGGACCAGTTCTTGTCACAGAGTCTCTCCTTCGTTGGTTGATGTCAATAGTGATACTTTTGATTTTCATAACACTCCTAAACAATTGTCCGATCGTCGGACCATGCTGGAAGGCAAATGGCCCACAGGTGGTTGCGAGTATTGTAAAAATATAGAAGACGCGGGCGGGTCAAGTGACCGCATGTTGCAGTTGACGATTCCCAATCAAGTTCCTGAGGAATTAGACACTGATCGCAATGCAGTCGTGGTATCTCCAAAAATTGTTGAAGTCTATTTGGATAACGTGTGTAACATGAGTTGTCTGTACTGTTGGGATGGATTTAGTAGCAAAATACAACAAGAAAATATTAAATTTGGCAATTTCAGTAATCAAGGTGTGGAAATTAAAAATCAAGCAATCCTAGCCCCGGATCGTGACAAATTAAAAAATAAATTCTGGGAATGGTTAGATTGCAATTACTCCACACTAGAACGACTAAACATACTAGGTGGTGAACCATTTTATCAACAAGATTTCCTTACGTGTATGGAATTTCTCAACAGTCATGATAATCCTAACTTGGAATTTAATGTAGTATCAAACTTAAATATCAAACACGATAAATTTAAAAATATTATAATGCAAATAAAGAAATTGGTAGCCGCAAGGAAAATCAAAAGATTTGATTTGACTGCCAGCATTGATTGTTTTGGTAAAGAACAAGAATATGTCAGATACGGACTTGACTTAGAATTGTGGAAAAAGAATTTTGAATTTTTAGTAAACGAAAAATGGATAGTGTTAAATGTAAATCAAACTATTTCGGGTTTGACAATAAAAACCATGCTGCCGTTGATTAACTACATAAATCTTCACAGAGCCACTCGGCGTATTGGACATTATTTCAGCACTGTGGTACATACACACAAATTTTTGGAACCAGGAATTTTTGGAAAAGATTTCTTCAAAGAAGACTTCGACGAAATTTTAACTGCAATGAACTCGGACACAGACTGGAATGAAAAATATAAATCTTATATGTCTGGAATCTACTTGCAACTGAACTCAGTCGATCGTGACCAAGAAACAATCAATCAACTGGGAATTTTTCTGAACGAAATAGATCGTCGTCGCGGACTAGACTGGAAACAAACTTTTCCTTGGCTCCTTGGAGAAATACAAGATGTGGTATAATCGAGTTATTAATAATCTGGGAGAGATTCCAAATTTTATTGCATATTTTGAACAAGAACTTGATTCTGCACGACGTGATTGTGCCATTGGCGGCATGGTAGAAAAAAATATTTCCAACTTGCCCGGAGTCACAGAGCACAGATTCAATCAGTTGCAAGAGATAGAAGCAGTACTCAATCACTTGAATATTCAGTTGCGCAAGATTCGTCGTAGACATTTTCAAAAATATCTCGAAGGCTATGCCAGAGCGTTGACATCTAGAGATGCAGAAAAGTACGTGGATGGTGAAGACGAAGTTGTTGATTTTGAAACCATCATTAATGAAGTGGCGTTTTTGAGAAACCGATTTCTAGGAATCATGAAAGCATTGGAAAGCAAAAACTTCATGCTGGGGCATGTGGTAAGATTAAGAGCAGCCGGAATGGAAGACATACAATTATGAAATTTAGAAACAACGAAGAAAGTCATGCACACAGTTTGCAAACACTTAACACATTGTTTGAGTATGACGACTTTATGGAAAGCATTGGGACCTTGGTTGACCTGGGTTGTGGCGCTGGGCTAGATTTAGAATGGTGGGCAACTCGTACCACTCGCGACGATCTCGGAGTTCCTTTGAATATTCGATGCACTGGCGTGGATATTACAAATGCACCACCGTTAGTAAAAAAATATCCCAGCATCACCTATCAGAAACTGGACTTTGAAAATCTAGACCAGTTGCCTGAAAAAACTCGGTTTGATGTGTTGTGGTGCCACGATGCGTTTCAGTATTGTATTGATCCACTGTCGACCTTGACACGATGGAATCGCATTGCAGAAGATGGCGGCATGTTGATCATGGCAGTACCGCAAACTACCAACATAGACCTGCGTCAGTTGTCGTTTACACAATCCAATGGCTGCTACTATCATCACACTGTGGTCAGTTTGATGCACATGCTGGCAGTGACCGGATGGGACTGTAAATCGGCTTTCTTTAAGAAAGATCCCACAGACGATTTTGTTCATGTGATTGCTTACAAGAGCACACATGCTCCTATGCCACCCAAAACTACAACTTGGTATGAACTAGCAGAAAAAGATCTTTTGCCCGACACTGCTGCCGCCAGTGTACAAAAACACGGTCATGTGAGACAACAAGACCTTGTGCTGGCCTGGATTGATAAGAGTTTATCTTGGTTGGGACAACAGTAATCTTTCCAGTGGCAGTCCTGTAGCAATTTCTTCCACATACCATTCTGTATGTGCCAATTGTTCTAGCCATGCTGTGCGATCTGGACGTAGAGGTGCGTTGATTGTGTTCAAGTTCAGATTGCCCACTGATGCTGCCATACTGCTGGCGCTCACGAATGCAGGCACGCCATTTAGTATGGCCTGCGAACCAGGTCCACTGTTGTGATTGATCACTGCCCAGGCTGTGGACAAACATCGATCATAGTCAAAACTATCGTATGTGCCTGGTATCGGCACCGGCACCTCGATCACACAGCCTGGAATATTACCGATGCGTTGTCTTGGATGCGGCCTTATCACTATAGGGCGATCTGTGTGCTCTCGTAATTGACGAACTGTTTCTGTTAGCCATGCCACAGTTGGGGGTTGGTTGGCCCACTGTTCACTGTCTGATCTTTGCACAGCAACGACAATGTTGTATCCAGAATTTGTCCAAGGCCGGGCCTCCAGCCTTAGTTGTGCGGCACGACTCGGGATTGTGTCATTGCCGTAAAACGCAGTGCTGCCTGTTCCATTCAATCCCAGCTTCCAGGTGCTGCCACGTCGTAGCATGCCTACTTCGGCTACCAATACAGGACGGCCACTTTTTCTAAAGGTATCCCATATGCCTTGATTGTGTTTCATTCGTCCGTGCCACAACTGACTCCAAATAACAGCAACGTCTGCTGAACTGTCCATGCTGGTGTGTGCAATACCCAGACGATCGAGGCCTGTTCTGATGGCAGCAAAAACTGGTCCGCTGTTAAGTGCGCCGTATTGATCAAAAATACTTACTCTCATAATATACCCGGTTAAATATACACTTAGTTATAAGGAAAGCAATGAGTCGTAAATTCTCTGTGGTCACCACATTCAATGCCGCTGGATATAAACAATATGGCAAAAGAATGATCGAAACATTTTTGAAGAATTGGCCTCAAGAAGTTGACTTGATAGTGTATGCTGAAGATTGCAGAGTCGAAGAATCCGCAACAAATTTGCGTATCCTGGATTTACATTATGCCAGTCAAGAATTAGTAGCATTCAAAGAGAAATGGCGGAACATTCCCAAGGCCAACGGCGATGTGTCCGATGATCCTGCACGTGGTAAACGAAAAGATTCTGTCAAAGGATTCAAATGGAATGCAGTGAGATTTGCACACAAGGTATATGCAATATTTGCTGCTGCTCACGCATCAACTGATTGGTTGATATGGATGGATGCAGACACTGTGTGCCACAGCCCTATTACTATTCCACAGTTGAATGTGTTGTGCCCGCTAAACAAAGACATTTGTTTTTTGGGACGCAACGGCAAATACAGTGAGTGCGGGTTGTATGCCATGAATCTTCGTAGTCAATGCACATTGAATTTTCTAAAACAATTTCGAGAATATTATAACAATGCTGAACAAGGAATTTTCACACTCGACGAATGGCACGATTCGTTTGTGTTTGACGCTGTGAGAAAACAGCACCCTTTGTCTGAGCTGGATTGGAGTAGTCGTATTATCACAGGCGAAGGACATCCTTTGATCAACTCAGATTGGGGCGCATATCTTGACCATCTCAAAGGCAGTAGGAAAAATCAAGGTCGCAGTCATGCTCGAGATTTGTTGATCAAACGCACTGAAGGATATTGGCAATGAAAAATTTTATAATCTGTTTGAGTCGCATTCCGGAATCAAAAGCCACAGCGTTGAATCTCAAAAAACAACTAAAGAATTACGGCGTTGTTGCCGAATTGTTTGAAGGCACATACGGCAACGATGCAGTGGAAATGATGGAACAAGAAAAGCGTGTGTTCCATCCGTGGGGAATCAAAGGTCCCAACTGTCCGGCTGACCCCGATGACAAAAGTGTTGTAAAGGCGTCAACTCCCGGAGTCAAAGGATGTTTCTACAGTCATTATAGATTGTGGAAACGCTGTGTAGAACTGGATCAACCAATCATTATCTGGGAAGACGACATTGTACTGAGTAGGCCTTTTGTTCCTGTTGAATTTCAGGATGTATTAGTAATAGCACTGGGGCATCCTACCAAAAGTCAAGGGTACCTGTCTTATTTGGAAGACCCCACTGGGGAGCCAGAAGCACAAGAATATCGTCAGGCCAGCATGCCCGGTTGTTGCGGATATGTTATAAAACCACATGCGGCAAAAAAATTAGTGGATACATATGCCAACACTTTTTTGCCGGCCGACAATGCCATCAATCAATACCACGTGAAGATACAAATACACAATTATATCATGGGCACAGCATTGGTTGAAAAAGACGGCAAAAAAAGTCTTACCCGTACCAAATATTGGAACAAATTAACTCAGGAAAAAAACAGCAAAAAAAGTCTTACTCGCTCTAGATTCTGGGACAAATTGATTATCAAGGTCAAAAAATAACATATGTGGATTTTAGCAACTCGCACACGCATTGAGAACTGTGAACGATTTATTGCAGGTTGGAAACAATCTCAATCTTCAACTCCAGTCTATGTAAGAATGGATGATTGCGATCCGTTTCTGTTAGACCTCTTGGCATTGCCGTGGCCAGAACATTTTTCAATTCACACAGGACCACGGCAAGGTCTTTGCGCTGCAATGCAAGAAATGTTTTTGGCACACCCCACAGAACCTTGGTACGGTATTTTGGCCGATGATGTTGTTCCTCTGACACCGGGCTGGGATCAACAGTTGGTTGCTCGTGCTGGATCTGGCTGCATCTCTTACCCTAACGATCTAGGCCGAAAAACCAAACTACCCACGCATCCATGTGTGGGAGGAGACCTAGTTAGAGCACAAGGCTGGTTTGGATTGCCTGTGGTACGCCATTACTGTGTGGACAGTGTGTACCGTTACATTGGCGACCATCTGGGCGTAAAACATCGACTGGATGATGTCATAGTCGAGCATGTACATTTTTCTGAGAAAAAAACCCAGCGAGATCAATTGTACAAAGAAACCAGCAGTTTCAAACAGTCTGATGATGAGGCCTATCAAGACTGGTTACTGGCCGACGGCCCTGCTCTGTTGCAACGACTAGAAAAAATGGGTTTTGGTTGTGTTGTCTAAATAAATTGACGCATGTGATTCCAACATGCACCGGAACGTAGCTCATCAAATTTCCAGTGAAACATGGCCAATCGTTCTACCCAGGCTTTTCTATCCGGCAGCGCAGGAGTTTCAATTGTTGAAAAATCTGTACTAGCAATTTCTCTAGATTGGCTATTCTCCGGATCTGTAACAAAAACAGGATAGCCTTCGATTGCACCGCCCGTAACAGGGCTTGAGTTATGATTGACCACAGCCCAACAATTCCTTAAATCGTCCATTAAATTATCATTGTGACTGAGCAACACACTGTAATCAAACTTGATCTTGCACAGCGGCGCCCCTGATTTGATAATACGTTTGGTTTCTTTATCTCCTGGATGCAAGCGAACCACAATGGGTCGATCACTGTGTTTTCTAATTTTTGCTATGGTGTCCAGTGCCCATGCTTGATTGTCTAGATCGCCCATGGCCCACCCTCGGTTGCGTTGCATGCACAACAATATGTGTGTACCGTCTTTTCTATAGTCTCGTAATGCTATGCCAAGGTCGCGACTGATTGATTTCCAACGTGCAGGATCTACTTTGTTATCGCAATAAATTCCTGTGCTGGGAAAAATACCATCAAAGCTGTAACGAAGATAATGATATGGATTTGCGGTGTTAGCGTAAAGAAACAGATTGCTATCTACTGCCACTACATGATGGCCTTTCTTGCGTTGACCTTTTATCACACGTGATCTTAGATCTCCATGAGGAGTAGTTGGCTGTCCGTTGGCGATCCATCCTTGAATCACAGCAACATTGCAAGGTTGAATAACATGGTCATTGACGTCAATCACAGTATTGCCATTGGTCCTGGCACCTTGCGCAAATAATCTCAAAAGATCGACTTTTTCTTGATTTTTGCTGTTCGGTACTGACTTATGATACACAGCCAATGTTGTCATGTTGGTCTTTATTAAAATGTTATTTTTGCAAACAGTAGTCTGTCAACATGTGCTCTCGATGCCATTCGTCGCTTTGTGGAGTGGTTGCAAATTCATGAAAGCATGGTGCGCCTAGAGTGTAATGCAGTAGTTTGGCCGCCGGATTGGCGCCATACTCGTCTGGCAACCAGTTCCACTCCTTGGGTAATTCGCCAATGCGAGCATCATCTAGCCACGAGAAGCGGTGGAGGAAACTGCCGGTGGATTTTTGTATGAACTCGGGAGTAAGTTGCCTGTTAGGAAAAGAATTACAATTCCACAGAATAACACTACTCCAATTTTTTCGAGGATAGTTTTCATTTCGTGCTCCTAGGTATTTTACTGGCATGCAAGTTTTGTAGTCATGCTTGACTACCATGACATCATTGTAAGAGTTTTGTAAATTCCACAGTTCTGCAATGTCGCTGCGCACTATCATATCTCCGTCAATAAAGATAGCCCAGCCAGTGTAGTCCATCAAGTGCGGTACTAAAAATCTTGAGTAGATGAATTGATTGCTGCCGTCGGTATGCGTTTCTTTGTAGTCGTCAAACAGGTTCAGTGCCAGTGGAACAATGCACACTGGTTGGCTGGCATGCCTGATAATGCTGTTGACGCACACATGATATGCAACTGCTTCTCTTGGATCGTAACCAATGAAAATAGGGATTGGTTTCATCGGCGTTCGATGTCTTCTTCTACGCAGTTGTTGCCGTACTGAATCTCAATTAACTTTAACGGCTGATCAGTTTCGTTACACAGCATGTGCCATTGGTTTTTAGCAATCCAAACGTAGTCATGCACTACAAAATTTCCAACCAGCTCGTGATCGCTGGCATTGTCCAGACTATATACCGCAGCCTCGCCTTCGGCCACAAACCAAAACTCAGCACGGTGTTCATGACGTTGCATACTCAAGCATGTTTTAGGTGCCACAGTTAGTTCTTTGAGTTTGGTAGTTGCACCAACTTCGTGCAACACACGATAATATCCCCAAGCCCGCTCAGTCCGGGGTTTCTTCCAATCTTCCAATATCCAACTACTGGAGTTGGCTTTGTTTTCGCCACCTACCCCAAACACAAACTCTACGTTGTCAAACACCTGTTCAGGAATGTTGTCTTTTGTTCTATCTCCGCCATTGGCAAAGATGATTTCGTCATTGGGGTATTTTTCTTGAACTCGACGTATGGCATCACAGGCTGTGCCGTCACTGTCGTCAAACTCAATCACTTCTCCAACCATGTGTAGATTGTCCAACACAATCATGCGTTCACGCCAAGGCATAAACGGTCGTCCTTTTTTGCGTGTGAGCCACGCATCTGAGTTTAGTCCCACAACCACGTGATCACCTAAATGATCAGCATGATTGAGATAGGATATGTGTCCTGAATGTATGGGGTCAAACCCGCCGGTTACTATAACTATTTTCATAAAGATATTTATGTGTGTACATAACGGTAAATATCAAATGATACCTGCCAACAATGATCCCTTAGACTGTGCCTGTGTGATACACGGAGATGGTTATACCTGGGACTATGTAGATCGTTTATACAGCATGTTGTGTCGGCATCTAAGTCGCCCGGTAAAATTACATGTGTACACAGAAGCAGATAGACCGGTTCCAGCTCACATGATCAAACATGTGTTGGCAGACTTGCACAGCAGTGGTGCTGTAAAAAGTTGGTGGCACAAACTACAACTGTTTAATCCTGCTCACCACTGTGGCCCACTGTTGTACTTTGATCTTGACACAGTGATAACAAAAAACATTGACTGGATTTGGCAGTTAAATTTACGTTATTTTTGGGCAGTGCGAGATTTTAAATATCTGTGGAAAAATAACTGCACAACATCTAACACCAGTGTGATGTGGTGGAACACCGAAGACTATACCTATGTATGGAACACAGTGACCGATCAAGGAATTGATTCGGCCTGTGCAAAATACCGTGGTGATCAAGATTTTGTGTCGGCTGTTATACCGCAGGAACGACGTCGCTTTTTCAACACTGACTGGGTAAAAAGTTGGCGCTGGCAGGCCTTGAACGGTGGATTTAATTTTTCAAAAAGAAAGTATCTTGCACCTGACACTGGCACAGTGGTTGATGCGGACACCGGCATCTTGGTGTTCCATGGCCATCCCAAACCACATGAAATCAGTGATACAGTGGTGCTGTCACACTGGCAATAAAGGTTGACCGATTATTCCCAATTTGCTATAATACTTGTATAGTAACTAAAAGGAGCCAGTAATGGGTTACAAGGTTGTAGACACCACAGATCAGATGCGTGTCAAATATGGTCCACGCAAAGGCCTAGAAGGTCCGTTTAACTTTTCTGGCCAAGTGTTGTATTATGACAACAAAATGGGTCAGTATTACGACCCCGCCACAGACTTTTATGTAGAACAGGCGGAAATGGACGTGATCAATCACAGATTTTACGAAGTGCTTAAAAAATAAGCAGAAATTGTGGCAAAAAAGCCACAATTTTCCCGGTTGACCCCAAATTCCCATTTTGCTATAATACTTGTATAGTAACTAAAAGGAGCCACGTATGCAGAACTGGACTGACAAGATCATCCACTGGAATCAACTGCCCGGTACAGAAGTCAAACGCTTATTGGCCACCTGGGGCATGACTCCTGAGCAAATTGCTCGTTATGACAAAAAGCATGGATTTGCAAATTCTGCACCCAAAGTGTCAGTGCCTGTGACAGCAGAAAAACCAGTAAAGACTACCGCAAAACCCGCGGCTAAAAAAGCAGTGGCCAAAACTACCGCTCGTCAAAAGCACACTGGTGCAGACGGTGAGATCAAGTTTGTAGCACACAGAAATCTCTACGTGGGATTCATAGGCGGCAAGGTAGTGGTAACCAAACGCACCGTAGATGCTTGCCGTGCCGTATTGCTCGAACAGTTCGGAATCGAAGGTGTCAAGGTTGACGCTTAATTCGACTTTTGCTATAATAGATACATAGACAGTTAAGATTAACCGCACACTAAAGGAGCCAACCATGAGTGCCATTCGTATTGTTAACGGCGAGTATCGCAAGAACTCTGTTCGTAATGTTGTTTTTACTCTTGTATCGGGTTTTGCATCCGGTGCCAAGGGCAATTATGTTACTGTCAAAAATGACGGTAACTTTCCCGACTGCCCTGACACTATCCGTGTCCGTGTAGATTCCATCCGTGATATTGAATATGTAAATGGAGATACTGTGAGTACTACCAAAACTGCTCAACCCCAAAAATCCGCATCCGTTGTAGAAACTGACGACGAGGCAATGAATCGCATCCGTGAACGTTTTGACATCCTGCACGAGATGACCAAGGCCACAGTGTCAGGTGACATCCGTGCCATGATTGTGTCAGGTCCCCCAGGCGTGGGCAAGAGCTACGGCGTAGAAACAGAGATTGAAAAAGCCTGCTTGTTTGACAAGTTGGCCGGCAAGCGACTTCGTGCAGAAGTGGTCAAAGGTTCGGCCACCCCAATCGGCTTGTATCAGACTTTATACAAGTATTCCGACTCTAATTGTGTGGTTGTGTTTGACGACTGCGACAGCATCTTGTTGGATGACGTTGCTCTTAACTTGCTTAAAGGTGCACTGGACTCCGGCAAGAAGCGTACCATCAGCTGGTTGAGTGAGAGCAGTGCCTTGCGTCGCGAAGGCATCCCAGATCGTTTCGAGTTCAAAGGCTCAGTGATCTTTATCACCAACCTTAAGTTTGATCAGATGAAGAGTCAGAAGCTTCGTGATCACTTGGATGCACTGCAAAGTCGCTGTCACTATCTGGACTTGACCTTGGACACCATGCGTGACAAGTTGTTGCGTATCAAACAGATTGCCAAAGACGGCGTGTTGTTTGCAGACTACGACTTTGATGAGTATGCACAAGATGACATTATTGACTTTATGCACACTAACAAAGAACGCCTGCGTGAGGTATCTTTGCGTATGGCGCTGAAGATTGCAGACTTGCGCAAGAGCTTTGCAGGCAACTGGAAGCGCATGGCTGAGACTACCTGTATGAAGAGTGCCTGACATGGCGTGGATAGGTGTCTTAATGTTGCTGATGTTAGGACACCCGTGGTGGTCTTTGTTGTTAGCATTTATTATTTTAATATTTGGAGATTGATATGTCCGGAAAAGCAAAGTCTGTTTATTTGACAGTGACACCCAAAGGCCAGTTTACAGCAGTGCTTCGCAAGATGTTTTTTGATGCCAAGGCCTACAACGACTATGTCAAGTCAGAAGAGTTCAAGGCCAAGTGGCCTGCAGATCAATACGATGTTGTAAAAGAAGTTTATTAACAGGAGTGCCTAAAATGAAGGAAATCTCAAGTGTGGTTGTTCTTGGTATTGCGGGTGTACTCTTACTGAGTTTTTTGTTGAGTTGGCCTGTGTACATGTTGTGGAATGGTTGTTTAGTCGACGCTGTCACCGGTATTAACCAAATCACTTGGTTACAGGCCTGGGGCTTGACCGTACTGTGTGGTTTCTTATTTAAAACCTCTATTTCTAAAAAGGACTAATATGTACAAGATTTATGATGGTGAGTTGTTTTTGTTTGCTGTGGACACCCTGTATGAAGCAGACGAACAGCGTGATCAAGGTTTTCGCGTGGTAGTTGGTTAGTTCATTTTTCTCCTTTTTCCTGGGCATTGGTTGGCTCCGGCCCGGGCTTTACAACAGACACCCTTAAAAAAGGTGTCTGTTTTTTTGACTTCCTGACACAATAAGTATATAATATCATTATGATCAGAGTTTGTTTTCCTCCTGGATGTTATGGTACATACGTTACTAGATGTATCTACAATTATACTAATCTAAGAATCGACCCGTTTACTGAATTTACGTTTAGCGATAACGGCGACAGCCATCAGCACCGGTATAATGCAAATGCCAAATCACAGATACATCAGGGTCACCTTGGGCAACATTCCTGGAACAACGATGATGTAATTGTTTCTATTCTTCCTTGTAAATCTCATAGATTAGATTATTATAACAATCAGTTTTTTAAACAACAACATGGAAAATTAATTGAGTACATCTTGTTGTCGCTATCGCCTGTTGACATTGATCATAAACTTGCAACACAGTGGAACTATAATGGCAAATTTGACGAAACTGTGCCCAGGTGGATTATGCGTGAGTGGTGTTCGTTTTGGATCAACGATGTGCTAGAAGTTGCATACAATCCACTGCCATATCAAGAGATAAATTCAGTGGCGCAACTGACTACGCAAGACATATTTGAAAATTACATAGAACTATTAATTGAGATTGTGGCAAAACTAGGATTGACTTTTACCGTTGATCTGTATATAATACAGCAACAGCATAAAAATTTTTTGTCAGCGCAACAACTTCACAATAGCCAACTGCGCTGTGAACAATATGTGCAGGATCTATTAGATGGTACCAACACTGAAATTACAGTGTATAGTATTTTTGACGAAGCATACATCCAACATCTATTGAGATCAAACAATCTTGAATTACAATGCGACAGCTTGGATCTTTTTCCTGTCACAACGCAACAGCTTAAAAATTTAACATATGAAACAATGCACAATACAAATTAAAGATGAAGTAAACATCAAAATTGAAGGACTCGATCTTGACGTTCGTCGCGCATTGGTAAATGCATTTAAATATGAGGTGCCAGGCGCACGGTATCTACCAGCAGTGCGCCTGGGTCGTTGGGATGGCAAGGTCAGTTACTTCCAACTGGGTGGTAGCACCTATGTAAACTTGTTGCCTGAGATTGTTCCTATCTTAGAAAAGTTTGATTATGACATTGAACTAGATGATCAAAGAACATATTCCACGGTGTTTGACTTTACGCAGATCCGAGAAGATTCGTTTGCACACAAGGTGTGGCCTAAAACACACCCAATGGCCGGGCAGCCTGTGATCCTGCGTGACTATCAAGTGGAGATTATCAACAACTTTCTTGGCAATCCACAGTGCATACAGGAAGTGGCCACCGGTGCAGGCAAAACCTTAATGACAGCGGCCTTGAGTTTAAGCATAGAACCCTATGGTCGTAGTATTGTCATTGTGCCCAACAAGAGCTTGGTCACACAGACTGAAGCAGACTATGTTAACCTGGGATTAGATGTAGGTGTGTACTTTGGCGACCGCAAAGAAATTGGTAAAACGCACACTATATGCACCTGGCAAAGTTTAAATGTACTGATGAAGAACACAAAGAACGGTGTGGCAGATGTCACCATCCAAGATTTTATTGAGGACGTGGTATGTGTGATGGTGGACGAAGTACACATGGCCAAAGCAGATGCACTCAAAAGCCTGCTGACCGGGGTCATGTCTAGAGTGCCAATTCGATGGGGTTTGACCGGGACTGTGCCCAAAGAACCTTTTGAGTTCCAAGCACTGCGGTGTAGCCTTGGTCCGGTGATCAATCAGCTCAGTGCCAGCGAACTACAGGATCGTGGTGTACTGGCACAGTGTCATGTGAACATTGTGCAGTTGGTGGACCATGCAGAGTTTTCTAACTATCAAAGTGAGTTGAAGTTCTTGTTGGAAGAGCCAGACCGACTCACTGCCATTGCCAACTTGGTTGCCCAGGTCAACACCACAGGCAATACACTGGTATTAGTAGACCGTGTGGCAGCCGGCCACGCCTTGATTGAACGCCTGGGCGATCGAGCAGTGTTTGTATCAGGCGCAACCAAAGCAGGAGCAAGACAAGATGAATATGACGAAGTGGCCACCAGCACTGGCAAGATTATTGTGGCGACTTACGGTGTGGCCGCTGTGGGTATTAATATCCCTCGTATTTTTAATTTGGTTCTTTTGGAACCCGGAAAGAGCTTTGTCCGAGTTATACAAAGTATTGGGCGAGGCATTAGAAAAGCTGAAGACAAGGACCATGTAGAAATCTGGGATGTGACCAGCACCTGCAAGTTTGCCAAGCGGCACCTGACCAAGCGCAAGGCATTTTATCGAGATGCTAACTACCCGTTTTCCCAGGAAAAACTAGAATGGAAGTAAAAAAAATAGCAGTGTGCGGCGACAGCTACATGTGCCTTGACAAGCTTCATGTAGGCACACACTTTAGTGAACTGTTAAACAGTCGGTATTCGGTTGTTAATCTTGCCCGAGCTGGTGTAAGTCATGTTGAGATTGGATTCCAAATTAAACAAGCAATTGAACTCAACCCAGATTATGTTTTTATCGGTTCCACAACTTCTGACCGCATCGAAGTCCCAATTGCTGATACAAAAAACATCGAATCACTAAAACTTGAGCATTTCCGTTCTGGCCCTGACAGATATTATCTAAGTTCAAATATTCTGACTCTCATTAACAGTGGAACAGGCTACGGAGAGTTTAAACCTTATCTGACAGATGACATAGTTGATGCGTTAAAAAAACATCTATTATACATCCACGACGACAGGTTGATGAAAGAAATCAACAGTTGGATTATTGGATACTGGCTTAATCAGTTGTGTACTGCTGGAATACCGCACTATCTGTTTGACGATACGTTTGCGGTATACAGCGAACGTCTCTCGAGTCCCATATATCATACCAGTTACAAAACTCAAGTAACAGCCGCAGAATGGATCAACAATCACCTTGGCTCTATTTTTAAAGGTTGACAAATGCAATGCAATACTGTATTATACACTCATGCGCATATTAACTCTTGACAACACACTTTTTGACCTTGACCATCTCCCTGAAGAAGTAGATGACATGAGGTTTGCTATATTTGACAACAGTGATCCCAAAGACCCTGACTATCACTATATTCCACTTATCTTTCTTGAAAGCTTCAATGCACCTGCTCTGGTACTACAGATTGGCGACCACAAAATTCGCATGCCCATGGACTGGCAAGTGCTGATTGGTGAGCCCGAAATAGGCGATCTCGAAGTGCTGCCCTTGACTAGTATCAACGATCGTGGGTTCCGGGTATTCCAGTTCAATCCACTCAGCAGTTTCCGTCCCAGCTTTCCCACCATCGAAATAGTAGATGTGTACCACGAAGTGGCCTGGTATGCACCCAAACTAAAGAACGGGCAGATGTTGTGTGTTCCTATATCAGATGGTCCCAAACCCGACTGTGTATACTTTGTCAAGGACATCAGTCGTAACTGTGAAATTGTTGACTATCAAAAGGCCTGGTAATGACACTTTCACAAGAACAAAAAAAAATTGAAGCAGAATTGACTGCTCAACGTGCAGAGCAGGCAGGATTGCCTCAGGACCGTATTGATTTTCTTAGAACAGCACTGGATCTTTATCAAGTGCCCAATCAAATCAACTTTCACCAACACGGACATTCTCCAATACCTGGACAAATTGACTTTCACCAACACAGGCATTCTCAAGATGTAGATGATGCACTAGTGAGTGATTTTTTTAAATTGCAACCAACTGGAAGATTTCTGTCTATTGGTGCTGCCAATGGCATAGACCAAACATGGGCTCTGTTGCATAAAGGATGGAGCGGTGTGTACTGCGAACCTGACCCAGTGGCCTTGACATCGGTTGATGGGCATGGCCTATTGCGAGCAACAAAAGATTTCAGTGATCGGGTTATGGTTGTCAATGCAGCCATTGCTGCCACCAGTGGTGTTTGTCAATTTTACATCAACCACACAATTGCACTGTCAACGACAAAACTGCACTTGTCCAACACCAGCTCTAGACCGATTATAATTAATTCATTGGGAGTGAACCAATTGTTGGATTATGTTGGAGAAGACTTTGACTATGTACAGATTGATGCTGAAGGCGCCGACCACGAAATTATAACTGCCATTGATTGGGCCGCTAGATTGCCAATGTGTAAACTGCTGGGAGTTGAACTGGGAATTGAACTTTGGCCTCAGTTATGGGAACAAGGCCGTTATGTAATGTCATCAGTGACTAAACACAACACCTACTTTCGGCGATTGGATTTAAAAAATGAGTGACAAATTAAATATTGCCAATGAAATGCGACAGATGGATCGTAAGAACCGCACCTTCTATCGGGAACTGACCGATGAAGAGCGCAAGAAGTTTTCAAACTTCTTGATGTTGCGCTGGGGCAGTGCAGTGGAAGGCAGTAGAGAACTGCAGGAGTTCTATGTGATTGCACTGAATGAACGTTTCAACAAGCACTTCTTTACATTGAACCGACATCCAGAACTGCAATGGTTATGTGCTACTACTGTGAGTCCTGGCTTGGGTACACCACGACACACGTGGATTGCACCCAAGAAAAAAGAACCCGGTGCCAGTGGTATACGCAAGCAGTTGGCAGAACTGTATCCCAACATGAAAGACGATGACATTGCAGTGTTGGCGTCAATCACTACCAAAAAAGAAATTGACGAGCACCTAAGATTGTCAGGACAAGACACGAAAAAATGACCTACACCTGCCAGTATTGTAAGAAAGACTTTGTGAGAGAAACAAGTCTGGCTGTGCATAGCTGTGAGCCACGCAGACGTAGACAAGAACGGGCAGAGCGTGGTGTGGAACTGGGATTTCAAGCCTACATCAAGTTTTATGAAATGACACAGGGCAGTGCTCGACTAAAAACATATGATGACTTTTGTGACAGTCCTTACTACCGAGCATTTGTAAAGTTTGGTCGTTATTGTGTGAACACACGAGCTGTTAATCCTGCTCGGTTCATGGAATGGGTACTAAAACAAAACAAAAAGATTGATCACTGGTGTCGTGATGCAGTTTACACAGAGTACTTGACTTTTTATCTGCGTGTGGAAAGTGTAACAGATGCTCTAGCCCGTGCAATGGAATTTGGAATTGACTGGTCGGAAAAGACCGGACACCCTCCACAGGACTGTTTGCGATATGGTGGTACCAACGCTATGGTATATGCTGTGACAGCAGGTCGCATCAGTCCCTGGGTAATATTCAACAGTGAGTCTGGACAGAAGTTTCTAAGTGAGCTCAACGCCGAGCAGATTGCCATAGTGTATCCGTACATAGATGCAGATCATTGGCAAAAACGATTTCAGGATTATCCAGCAGACCAAGAGTACGCCAAAGAAATATTAACACAGGCAGGATGGTAACATGATCAAAGGAATAGTACCCGGAGTAGGACTAGCAACAAGTGGCAGTGCTTCTATGCAACCGTACATAAGTCCGGGTTCGCAGAGTGCTGGCATGTTACGCTACAATGCAAATTCAAGTAACATAGAAGTGTACGATGGTGTCACTTGGTTGACATTGTCCGGCGGGCATGTTCAGGTAAGTCTTGATGGTGTAACTCAAGAAGCTGTCCAATGGGTGCGTCGTCAAATGGAAAAAGAAAAACGTCTAGAAGAGTTAGCCAAACGACATCCTGCTGTGGCTGATGCTGTGGCCGCAGTGGCACAGGCACAGGAGCAGTTGGACATTGTAACAATCTTGGTGCAACAATGAGCGCAGATATTGATTTAGACTTTGCCAACAGAGAAGCAGTGCTGAAGTTGATTCAGCATACACCTGCACGTCAAACAGTACAAGGACAAGTGCGTCGTCACAACTCGGGTGTGTATGTGACAGACATTCCTCTGGATCCGATCCATCAATGTGCAGCCATTGACTATGAAGCCGCAGAACAACTGGGCTATTTCAAAATTGACCTGTTGAACATGAGTGTTTATCAGTTGATTGACAGTCCCGAACACTATGCCACTGCTGTGGCCGCAGAGCCTAACTGGACTAGACTGTGGCAAGACTCAGACTGGGCAAAACAACTGGTACACATTGGCAACTACGCAGACTTGTTGAAAGCAATGCAGCCAGACAGTATTCCAAGGATGGCAGCGTTTATCAGTATCATTAGACCCGGCAAGGCACACCTGCAACGACAGCCCTGGGATCAGGTGTTTCGAACTGTGTGGGATGGCGACGAAAGTCGGGGTTACACATTTAAGAAAAGCCACGCTGTCAGTTATGCAGCCTTGGTAGCACTACACATGAACCTGCTCAGTCCATCCGACGAACCAGTGTGATACTCTTGCGCTTGCCTTTTTTGAGCACAATGTCGCCTAGGCTGCACACAGGTCCATGTAGTATTTCAAGATCTTTGTTGGCAAATGTGCGTAGGCAAGGCCGGAATTCTTCCCAGTCTTTCTTCAAGAAGATGTTGATAGGAATGCTGCGATTGCTTTCCCACCACCACACATTGGCCAGTTCCAAAAACTTTTGCTTTTGTGCTGGATTGTGTATGCTGCCAAAGTCATATATGGTGGTGATAGCAGTGTCTTGATTTTGCACAATGCCCACATACTCCGTGGAGGCATACACACACAGTGTGATAAACGGGTATTGTTCGCTGAGTTTTGCAAAGATATCATTAGCCATCGGGATATTTATACTAGACAATTTTGGTCAGTTCAAAAGGACAGTCGGCCCTGACTTCCGGGTGCTAAATACAACATGTATTCAACCACTGCTTATCTTTACCAACAAGTAACTCGAGTTCTCGTAGCTAACACCAGTGGTGCTTATTTCAATCTGAGGTATAATCCTGTGTATGCTAAAAAACTAACTGTTAACAAAGGTGTTGATAACGTAATCTTGTTTGAGTTTATCAATCAGGACGAAAAGCCTGTAAACATCACCGGCAGCGCACTGATGTTTAGAATGGTCAGTCAAAACGGTGATACGCTTTTGATTGAAAAACCCATGACCGTCATCAATGCTGTGTACGGCCGTGCCAAGGTAACACTCAACAGCACGGAACTCAACACTGTGCTGGCACAACCAGCTGGCTACAGTATTTCACGAACCAGTGGCAACCTAACTGAAGCAGTGTACACAGATGCACAAAGTGGTGCCAGAGCACCTGTAGATATTGTGGACAGTGTGTATCCAGAATTTGTGCCCAGTGCTGCCTTGACCATTCCCACAACGGATATCACAGCACAGGCCAGTTATGGTGGCTCTAGTAGCACAGTGTATCCGGACTGGGCATCAAATGCAGGCCAACCAATAAACAACTATAGCCCTTACCAGCCCACAGAATTCTACAGCAGTTTCATTGAGCCGGTGGGCAGTGTCACAACCATTCAGATGGATCTGGTTGGCTATACCGGAACTATCAAAGCACAAGGTGCAGAAAACTACCAGGGCATCTGGTACAATGTGACCGAATCTACCCAGTATCTAAACGCCACCGAAACCATTTACATGAATGTGATTGGTTGGCATCCTTTACTACGTCTCTGTTTCAACAACAGCATCTACACCACTGGAACTAATGGTCAGGTCATGGGCAGTCCAGCTCAGGCCCGCGCCACAGTAGCCAATGGTGTAGTTACCAGTGTTGCTGTGACGGTTCCTGGAACAGGCTATTTGGCTCCGCCCTTGATTGAATTTGTAGGCGAAGGAGCCGGTGCCAGAGCCACCGCCAGCATTGTCAACGGGTCACTCAGCACTGTGAATTTGATCAACGGCGGTTCCGGTTACCGTCCACTGCCGCCCACCATGCAATCGGTACAGGTGATAGTATCTACCGGATATGTGATAAATTTAAAATACCGATAAGCCAAATTAGCTTGATATTTGCCAATTGCTATGTTATAATAGCTGTATGATTGATGTGACTTCTTATCTTCCCGGCAAACGCAAGCAAACACCGTCGGGATGGATAAGTTTTAATGCAGTGTGTTGTCATCACACCGGAGACTCTGCCGACCGACGTCAACGCGGCGGTCTAAAGACAACCCAGGAAAATTGGAGTTATCACTGTTTCAATTGCGGTTACACTGCAAGTTTTGTACTGGGACGACAGCTCACATTCAAGGCCCGGCAACTGTTGAAATGGTTGGGAGTACCTGACACTGACATTGATCGTGTCAATCTAGAAAGTCTCAAACACAAAAGCATTCATGGTATGCTTGACGACCGAGCCCGTGTGGCAAATGCATTGTCTGACACACAGTTTTCAGATCCTGACGACTTCCCGCCGTACACTGAACAAGTCACGCCAGAACATGAATACTACTGGAATTACCTAAGACAACGCTGTGTTCCAGAAGACTATCCAATCATGACTGCTGTCAAAAACGATGGTGTCCACTGGACCAGACTGCATGTGACTGTGCCATTCACACACGACGGTAAGATCATAGGCTGGTGTGCTAGATTCCTGGATAACAAAATTCCCAAGTATATCAATCACAGCCAACCGGGATATGTGTTTGGCACTGACCTACAACGCAAAGACTGGCAGCATGTGCTGGTGGTCGAAGGCATATTCGATGCGTTAAGCATCGACGGCCTGGCAGTGATGCACAACACTGTCAGCGACAGCCAGGCCCGGCTTATACGAAATCTAGGCAAACAAGTCACAGTGGTTCCGGATCAAGATCAAGCAGGCACTGAGTTGATAGACCGAGCTGTTGAATTAGGTTGGGCAGTGAGCATACCAGACTGGCCTGAAGGTGTCAAAGATGTCAACGATGCTGTGATAAAATTAGGCAAGTTGCCAACGTTACTAACTATAATGCAATCAAGAGAAACTAGTAAAATTAAAATAGAACTTGACCGTCGGCGCCTTGTTAAAAAAATAAAAAAACTTGATGAACATTGATCAAATTGGTGGATTGATAACTATAGACCTTTGGGAATCAGGTCCCAACGGCGAAATTTTTTCAAGTGAACAAAATCAATGGTTAGACGAGTTAAGCAATAAACTTGCACAGCGCAATTGGAACAGCATTATAAATTCATCATATGGCACAAAAATCGATTATGATGATCTCAGCATTTACAACACTTTGTTGCATTATAATTGGTCAAATTATGATCCAGTGGTCATGTCAGAATTAACAAAACACTGCAACAATTATGTAATGAGCAAATACATAATTCAACGTGTATTTTCCAAACAGGCATTTGCCTTGTACAGTATTAACAGTTTTCTTAAACATTGTACCACCCGGGTGCCCCATGTTAAATCTTGGTTGGTGGTGGGGCAAAGTTGGAGAATATGCACACACTGGAGAAGCATTGGACTAGTTAATCTGTGTAAGATTGCTGAACAACACGGATTTAGTATATATGGAACTCCGTGGGGATTTTTGAATGTTGATCAAAAAACCTGTGTGGCTTATGATTTTTTAAATGATAAAGACATCGCCTGGACTCAAGTGGGTGATGATCTTTTTCAGGCTAAATTAAAAACAAACTAAAAAGGAAATAACTTGTTAAAAGAATACGGACTTGATGTCCAGCGCCTATTTCTTGAAATGATGCTGGAAGATGCTGCCAGCTATGTGCGTGTGCAAAACATTTATAACCCTGCAAACTTTGATCGGAGTCTTCGATCTGCCGCAGAGTTCATCAAAGAACACAGCGACAAGTTCAAGACGCTTCCGGATCGAACACAAATTGCAGCCGCATGCAATGTAACCCTTGCATCAGTTCCAGATTTGAACGAAGGTCACTACGAATGGTTTATGACCGAGTTTGAAGCATTTACCAGACGACAAGAACTTGAACGTGCTATTTTGAAAGCCGCGGACTTGTTGGAAAAAGGTGAATACGACCCTGTTGAAAAGCTGATCAAAGATGCAGTACAAATATCACTCACCAAGGACATGGGCACTGACTACTTTGCTGATCCGGCTGCTCGTATCAACCGATACTTCAACTCAGGCGGCCAAGTATCGACAGGTTGGCCACAGCTGGACCGATTGTTGTATGGTGGATTCAGCCGTGGCGAGCTGAACATCTTTGCTGGTGGCTCTGGGTCGGGCAAGAGCTTGGTCATGATGAACATTGCATTGAATTGGCTGCAACAAGGACTTTCAGGTGTGTACATCAGTTTGGAACTGAGTGAAGAACTCACAAGTCTACGAACTGATGCCATGTTGACCAATATGAGTACCAAGGATATTCGCAAGGACATTGACACTGCCACAATGAAAGTGGTAATGACTTCTAAAAAGTTTGGGCAGTACCGCGTAAAAGCATTGCCTGCGCAGAGCAACATTAATGACATCCGCAGTTATATTAAGGAAGTTCAGATTCAAACAGGAATCCGAGTGGACTTTATGATGATTGACTACTTGGACTTGTTGATGCCGGTCAGCGCCAAGGTCAGTCCCAATGATTTGTTTGTGAAAGACAAGTATGTGAGTGAGGAACTGCGTAATTTGGCCAAAGAACTTGGAATCTTAATGGTCACTGCCAGTCAGTTGAATCGGTCGGCTGTGGAAGAAATTGAATTTGATCACTCACACATTTCAGGTGGTATTTCAAAGATCAACACAGCTGACAACGTGTTTGGTATCTTTACAAGTCGTGCCATGAAAGAGCGCGGCAAGTATCAGATTCAGTGTATGAAGAGTCGTAGTTCAACAGGTGTTGGTCAAAAGATCGATCTTGAATACAACATTGATACTATGAGAATCACTGACAACGGCGGGGACGATGATTCGTCATCTGGCGCAAAACCATCATTCATGGACTCAATCAAAGCTCGTAGTCAAGTCAAGCCTGCAGAAACAGGCGGCACTAGTAGTCCCCCGCCAACATGGGAACGAGCCACAGGAACTCCAGCATGGGAACAAGAACCCAAGGTCTCTGCAGATGTACAAAGTGCTAAACTAAAGCAGTTGCTGGGGAAAATCAAGCAGTCGTAACCGATACCGCTAGGTTATTTGCAATAACATATGTGGACAAAAACAATAAATAACACAAAAGGTTGAGGACTAAAATGCAAAAGAAAACTCGCAGTTTACTGGAAGAACTAGACAGCATGTATGTGGCACGCGATTCTCGGCATGTGATCGAGACTCGAGCTGCTAATGTCATTGCCAGTGCCATACGCCTGCTGGAGCAGATTGACTCAACCTATGATGCCGAGTCTGCTAAAAACCTGCAACGCAAGTTGATCAACGCAATCAATCTCCGCAATCCCAGCAAGTTTACAAGAACCGTGAGAAAAACTGATGCAAATTCATGAGTTAAACAATCCACGACGCACAGACGAAGGATTAGGAAGTTGGGCAAAGGCCGTTGGCAAAGCTGCCGCTACTGGACTTGGACACTCGATTGCCAAAGGTGCTGGGTATGATCTTTCTAAAGATGACCCCACTGCTAGTGCAGGCATACTAGATCCTAAACAAAAATTAGCCGCTGTGATGCGAGAACCAGCCATGGTCAAACTGGCAACACAGTATGCTGACGAATGGCTCAAAGACCCTAAATCCAAAGTGCAGGCAAAGGCACAAGCACCAGCACAGGCCGTGCCAGAAGCAATAGCCGAACGTGTGTCGGCTCCTAGTAGAGTTGCTACCAAACCCGCCACTGTGCCTGCACCGGGTTTCAACGCTAATAATCTAATGAACTTGCCGGGCATGCAAAAGTATGCTGCACCGGCCACCGGGACACAATCACAGCCCGGCACCTCCGGCAGCAGAATAAACAAAGCCGACCCTAACAATCCAAATATCAAAGATCAAACCCGGTACGTTCAAGGTCGCGCAGGCAGTGGCACAGGCGGCGATGCAACCAAGTTTGCAAAATATGATCCAGCAACATCTGCTACAGCCAATGCCGGGCAAGGTATAAACAACATGGTAAGAGGTGGCGTGGCTGCACAACAGCCAGCAACGCCAGCAACGCCTGCAACCGCAACAGGCACGCCAATGCCATTGAAGCCATATCAGGTACCTGGTGCAGGAACCAATCCAAATCCAACAAAACCCGGGCAACCTGCAACAACTACAACAACTACGCCTGCACCCGCAACAGGCACAGCAATGCCATTGAAGCCGTACCAAGTACCCGGGGCAGGAACCAATCCAAATCCAACCACCCAACCAGCCGGCACAACAAAACAACAAATACCTGCTGCTACGCCAAATAATTACATGGACGACTTTGAGGCCTGGGCCAATCAAAAGACTGCCATGCGCGATTCAACCACCTATCGTACAATTGGATTAGCAGATGTTAAAAACACCACTCAGAAAAAAAATCTAAAGGCAGAACTGGCAGCAGCCAGACAAGCAGTTGACACAGCAAAAGGCAATCCCACAGCAACTAAAGAAGCTGTTAAAAATTATATTTTAACAGTGTTGGCCGGCGCACAGCTGATAGCATCACAAAATAAAGTAGCGGCTGCATCAACTCAGCCACCTGCTGCACAGCAGTCCCCCAACTCAGCTGCTGCCGGAACCGCTGCGCCTGCGGCCGGCCAGACCAATGCTGCCAATACGGCTCAACCCATTGATATAAACGCATTATTAAAAAGCGCAGGACTAGACCCGGTGGCATTGCAAAAAGCAGCTACAGTTATGCAAAAAGCAACACGAAACAACAAACTATCTTCCACCGGCGACGATGCAATTGATGGCATGTTGAGCTTGATGGGATATACAGTATCATGATATTAAAAGAAGGCGGCAATGTTTTTAAAGACCAGTCTGGCGGTAGCCTGACACAGCGTATAAATCAAGCGGACATTGCTCCAACCTTGTCCTGGCTGGATCAAATGCTACCAGGACTAGACCTACAAAACAATACACTAGGATCCACTGGTAAAAAACCCACGTCAGGAGACTTAGATCTTGCAGTAGACGCTAACCAAGTGACCAAGGATCAACTAGTTGCAAGGCTGTCACAATGGGCCTCCAGCCACGGATTCAAGCCGGAAGACTATGTTAAAAAGTCCGGCATCAGTGTGCATTTTAAAACACCTATCATGGGCAATCCCAAGCTGGGCTATGTGCAAACTGACTTTATGTTTTTGACCAATGTGCCATTCTCCAAGTTTGTACTGAGCGCAGCCGGCGACAGTGCTTACAGTGGATCAGCTCGTAATGTGCTGATGAACAGCATTGCCAAAAGCATGGGTTACAAGCTGAATCAAAATTCAGGCATTGCTGATCGTGCAACCAACGCCATCATATCAGATGATCCAGATAAGATTGCCAAACTGCTGTTGAATAAATCAGCCACTCGTGCCGACCTACACAGCGTAGAAACCATTGTGGCCGCACTGGAAGGCGATGCCAAGCGTGATGCCAAGCTGGCTGATGCACGTGAACACTTTGCCAAGATTGGTGTGCCGTTCATGGAAAGCGAACAGCCCTTGTATCAGGCCTACGACGAAGTGAGTTTTCTAGCACGACTGCGGGATCGCGTGGTAAACCAAGGCATGAGTGTGATTGTTGAATCTGACGTGCAGGGCGGCAAGGCCAAGGGTATTGAACATCTAGAAGATCTAGTGTTTCGCAAAGGCAGTCGTGGTATTACAGATGCCATAGCCATCATCGACCATGTGGCGCAGGACACTCCCAAGACCACTACAGTTAAGTGGGACGGAAAGCCTGCTGTGGTGTTTGGCCGTAATGAAGCTGGAGAGTTTGTGCTGACCGACGTGTCGGGCTTTGGTGCCAAAGGCTACAACGGTTTGGCCACCAGCGTCAAACAGATTGCACAGATCATGTCACAGCGCAAAGGCGACCGTACCGACTTGATTGCTCTGTATGCTCAGGTATTTCCGTTGCTAGAAGCAGCTACTCCTAGATCATTCCGTGGCTATGCACAGGGCGATTTATTGTATACCACTACACCAGCCGAAGTATCTGGCAACTGGGTATTCAAGCCCAACACCATTGAGTACCGTATTCCAGTCAACAGCGAAATTGGAAAGATGATTGCTGGCACTGAAGTTGGTGTTGCCATGCATACCTACTACAGTGAAGTTGGTGCTGCCAAGCAGCCGATTGGCACATTGAAATTCAATCGTGTGCCGGGGCTGTTGCTGATTGAGCCTGTGGCACCGAGAGAAAACATCACCCGAGACAACAAGCTGACCACACAGATCAAACAGCTGGCTCGAGCAAATGGTGCTGCCATTGATCAGTTGTTTAATCCGGCTGATCTACGTTCTCGTGGTATCACAGATCTGCCCAAACTCTGCATTGACTACATCAACAGCATTGTTAAGAATCCTGCATACAATGATTTCAACTTGTCAACAATTCTACCCGAATTTGGACAGTGGTTACAGGCCACTGTGACACCGAGAAAATTCAACAACATTGCAGAATATCTACAGAGTCCGCGTTCTAACACCGACGGCATAGCAGCCGCCTTTACTGCATTTGTGCTGTTGCACAAGCTGAAACAGCACACCCTGGGACAGCTGGATCGTCAACATCCTGGACAAGAAGGCTGGGTTATGGCCACTCCATCGGGCATGGCCAAAGCAGTGAATCGCTTTGGATTTACCCGGGCCAACGTACAACAAAACAATCCGGATCAACTGGCCTAATTGGAGATTTTTTACCAAATGTATAAATAAGTGCAGGTCCAACGTGACCATACACTAAGGAGATTTTAAATGGCTTATATCACACAAGTAAACGGCAACTTTCAACCAGTTGTTAACATGGATTCTGGTACAACACCAGCATCCCCCGGCGCAGGCCACAACAGTGGTGCAAACACAGTAACCAGTGGTGCAACAGTTAATGCAGCAGGCCCAAAACTAGACTTCGGCACAGTTACTTTCACAGGTAACGCTACAGTCAGTGGCTCTTCATTGGCAATTGCAATCCAGACAATTCAGACCAAGGCAACTATTGCCATCTATGAATTCACAACTAACAGCTCTAACACAGCTACACTAGCTTTGGCCACATACCCAACTGCTGCATGGGACTACACCAACGCTGGCGATCTAGACGCTGCATTGACTGCTGCTCTAGGCTACGCTGTTACCACAGCTGGCACAGCAACATTCACAAACTAAGCAATTAGTTCGTAAAATAAAAACCTGCTTCGGCAGGTTTTTTGTTGGGTCGATTTTATATCGCTAAGTAAACATGCTCGTGTAACAATCTTGTCCTGCATAGGGCGGGACCGGATCAACACACACATACACAGGAGAAAAACATGAGCAAAACACCTTACGAGATCCGTCTCGAACTTCTTACCTTGGCCAAAGAAATTCTTCAAGCGCCAATTTACGAAAAACGCAGCAAACTCAGCGACGAGTATCACTCCAAGCTGACTGATGCCAATCGTGCAAGCCTTCCGTTCCCAACCATGCCTGATTTTCCATCAACAACGGACATCATCAGCCAGGCCGAAGAACTCAAAAAGTTTGTAGACGCCGCGTAAAAACAAAAGCCCCGAAAGGGGCTTTTTTATTGACTTTAATATGGGTCTTGCAACAATGACTTAAATACTCGATCATGATGGTGAGCAAGATAACTGAAGTAACAATATTTGAAAGCCCTGACGGTGGCCGTACAGTGTATGCACGTCAGCCCGGCAGCACCGCAAGGTCACTGCACTATCAGGATCCTAAACTACACCAAGAACTTGAAGAACTAGAACACAAACGTCGCTGGGTAGAAATATTTGAATCACGCCACACCAATGCAGCACTCAACGAGTTGTGTAACAAAGTGGAAGTGCTGTATGAATTAATCAGAAAAAACCCATGAGATTTCTAGTACAAACTTTTTTTGATATAACTGCCACCGGTGTTACAGGACACTACAAGCCCAGCCGTGTGCCTTTTCGCGATCACTCCGGCAACGCAATAACCAACGAAGCCGACTGGAACTGTGCAAGAAATCAGCAACGCAATTGGGAAACCATCACACAGATACTGGGTCTACGTACACAGCTATTCCGCATACAAACACCTATATCAGACCAGTTGAATCGTTCTTGGATGTTTGAGTTTGAAACAGAATCCAACAACATCTATGGCGACGATGCTGACCCTACTGCGGTGTTACGAACAGATGCCGCAGGCGTTCCCATGTTGCTGGGACTGAATAACCGTCCCGACATGTTAGCAACGCTGGTTACTACAGGACCGCAACAGAACATATGGTTCGCACCGGTCTTCATAAATAACGTAACGGAGAACTAAAATGGTTGATACCACTGCTATTGAGAAAAAAAGTTTAGAAGCACACGTAGAACTATGCGCAGAACGCTATAGTGCATTAGAGATGCGTCTAGATAATGTGGACGCCAAAATTGCCAGTCTAGAGCAGATGGTCATGCAGGTACGCGATATGGTCAGAGACATGGCCGACAAACGCAACAACCAACTGATTTCCTGGGGCCTGGGCATCATGGGCTCCATGGCTGCTGTCATTGGATGGCTACTTGTACAGTATGTGGTCAAATGAAAATAGATAAAGCATTTCTTAAAGAATTTCCCACGTTAGAACACAATAGTATTTGGAAAAACTCCGAAGGCAACTATACAGTTTTTGGCCGCTACAGTCTAGTCAAAGAAGCTGCGGGTTTTAGAGTGCATTGTTCACTGAGTGACATTGGCATTTTTCACAGCAGTAGATCCGCATTGAGCTGGTGCATTGCTGACAAATTCAAGCAATACAACGTAGCCAGAGAGCTGATTCAGCTGGACAATAATCTACATCACTTAACTATAGATATCAATACTCGTGCTGCCATCGGTGAGCGTGTTAAGAACGCCGAGCAACGTGAAATTATCCTGACTAAATTGGAAAGCAAAATCTTAAAGAAAAAAGAGATAGAAAATAGATTGTCCAAATATATTAATCGGGCTAAATACTATCAACAACGAGGATTCGATAATGAAACTGCAAGAACTGGCCGTGCTGCCACAAACAAAACAAGTTGCTAAAGTATTCGAAAGCTACTTTGGCAACAGTATCACCTTTGAATCAATTTCAAAGCGTCAAGCTCAGGCCTTACTGGGGCGAGTGCGTGGCTTACTAAGCGAGCACCGTCGTACTCCCAAGTTCCATGTCAGTGAACAAAATTCTGCATATTTGAAATTGATCATGCTGGAACAGGTACTGACTAAAAAAATCAAAGAAGAAATTCCAGCAACCACACTGGGACAACCAGACCCTGCCAAAACAAAACAAGCTCTAAATAAGATCACTGATCCCAAGCTCAAAACAGCAATGACCAAGAGTGCTGCCGGTCAGAGTCTGTCACAAGACGAACAAAAAATGGTACAAGGTGCTGCACTGAGTGCCGCGATGACAGCTGAAACTCGTCGCAGAACAGGCCGTCGTCTAGCCGAAAGCGAAGTGCAACAAGCACAGGTTATTTTGGCCAGTCAAGACATGGTAGACCAAGTGCAAAAAATGGTCGAACAGGTCACTTCTTTGCAGTTCAAAGATTTGCCTGCGCTAGTTGATCAAATTCGCAATCAAATTGGTTACGAGCAAGCAACAAAATTCAATGCTGATGCCACTGCTGCCTTGGGCGGTATGGTACAGAATCTTCAAACATCCAAAACACAGTTAGAATCTGCCATGGGCACTGTGACTGGTCAAGCACCGGTAGACGCAGCCCCAGTTGCTCCAGATGTTGGTGCTGAACTGCCAGATCCAGCAGCTGGCGCTGTACCTGGCGAGATGGACGATCTAGATGATTTGGCTGCTGATGCAGAAGCAGACATTGAAGAACCAGCTGCTGCCGGACTTGGTCGTGAGCGTAGATAATGCGACTGCGCGAGTTTGAAGAAAGTCCCAACAACACACTCAAACTAGCAGCACTGAGTCAGTTTCTCAACGACCGCGCAGACGACGAAGCAGCACCAAAACAAATCAGTCAACAGGCATTCATTCAGTTGGCTCAGTCACTGGGAGTGAATGTCACTGAGCAATCACTGGCATCAATGATTGATTCGGAGCCGCTGAGCGCAATGCTCGAGCCGTACGACCCAACATCAGGCGTGATCAAATTTAAAGGAAACACCGAAACCACTGCTGGAATGAGTGTGGACCAAGCAAGAACCGTAGTTGACAGCAACGCCAAGTCGGCCATGAAGCGCCGACAATAAAAACATCTCAGCCCGCTGCGGCATTAAATATCGCTATGACACAAAGAATCTTGATCGACAAGTTAGAATTCTACATCACCAATGTGTGTAACCTAACCTGCAACGGTTGTAATCGCTACAACAATTATAAATTCAGCGGCTGGCAAAGCTGGGACGAAGCCGAGCCCATACTTACACGCTGGGCCAAAAAAATAGATATTCGACATCCAGTGATACTTGGGGGAGAACCCCTGCTGAATCCTGACATTGTAAAATGGATCAAAGGCGTCAATGCACTGTGGCCAGATCATTCTGGAGTACAGGTACAGAGCAACGGCACTAGAATAGACTGTGTCAAGGGGTTGTATGATGCTGTTGACCACAACAATTGGATAGGCATCAGCATACACAATCCCGACGATCGAGAAGAAATATTTAACAGAATTAGAAATTTTTTAGGCCCAACCACAACAGAAACTCAAAATCCAGATGATCCGATTGGCAGCGATTATCAGTTTCAAAATAAACAAGGCAAATATGTACATGCCTGGATGAGCAATAAATTTGTTCAGAGCAACATTATCGAACTGCCGAACAACAAATACACCTTGTATCAAAGTGATCCTGTTGTGGCACACGAAAACTGTACCTTTCGAAGATTCAAAAATTATCACATGATTCGAGGCAAAATTTACAAGTGTGGCCCGGCTGCATTGATGCCGGAATTTGACAATCAATATCATTTTGAAATAAGTGATCAGGATCGAGCATTACTGCACGGATACGTGCCATTGACCATAGATGCATTTGAACAAGATCCAAAGACTGGCCAGGACTTTATTGCACAGATCGACAACCAAATTGATCAATGTAAATTTTGCCCAGAAAATTATGATTACAAACCAATTACATTCAGCGACCGAAAAAAGCACTGGATAAAAGAACCAAAAGAGTAGTAAATACATGCAGAGTGTAGTATAATACATTTGAGGTAGATAACAAGAACTCAATCCGAGTAATTGTAAATTAACATATTAGAAAGCAGTAAAATGGCATTAGGTAAAGTAAAGTGGTTTAATGAAACCAAAGGTTTTGGGTTTATTACTCCAGACGCAGGTGGCGAAGAATTGTTTGCACACTATTCGGCAATTCAAACTCCTGGATTCAAAGTCCTCAAAGAAAATCAGCGTGTATCGTATGATGCTGTGCAAGGACAAAAAGGCCCGCAAGCGGCCAACATTGTACCGGAGTAAATGACATGGCCTATTCTGACAAAGTGGTTGATCACTACGAAAATCCTCGTAACGTGGGCAGTTTTGCCAAGGACGAGAACGGTGTCGGAACAGGCATGGTTGGCGCCCCGGCCTGCGGTGACGTTATGAAATTGCAAATAAAGGTCGACAATGATACAGGTATTATTACAGATGCGAAATTTAAAACGTATGGCTGTGGATCGGCTATCGCGAGTTCGAGCCTCATTACAGAATGGGTCAAAGGAAAAACACTCGACCAAGCCGGATCAATCAAAAACTCCGACATTGCCGAAGAACTAGCCTTACCTCCGGTAAAGATACATTGTTCAATCCTAGCAGAAGATGCTATAAAGGCAGCAGTTGATGATTACCGTAACCGACACAGCCAGTAAACGAATCAAACAGAATTTGGCAAAACGTGGCCGTGGCGCGGGCATCCGTATAGGTGTCAGAACCACAGGATGCAGCGGGTTGGCTTATGTGTTGGAATATGTAGATAGTTACGAAGCTGAAGTAGGAGTGACTAATTTTGCTCACGACGGTTTTGTTATTTTAGTAGATGCTAAAAGTCTTGTCTATTTAGACGGATTGAGTATGGATTGGGTCCGCAACGGACTCAATGAGGGATTTGATTTTGTCAATCCCAATGAGCGTGATCGTTGCGGTTGCGGAGAAAGTTTTAGAGTTTGAACGTGTACGTCCCGACGTTTAATGAAATTCGACTTAGGTTTGCGTATATTACTGACAGCGCACTATTTGGAATAGTCAGGTTAGACTCGGAATTTATTGTTATCAACGCACAGCATTTTCATTTTTCGTTCTCCCGAAACCATCTGGCATTGCTAGATAATGTACTGGCCAACCATTATAAAGATCACACAATATTAGTTTTAGCGCCCGACGGTGAAGATTTAATTACTCGTGGATTTACAAAATTTTTAAACTGGGCATGCAACACACATGATATCAACCCAGATTGTATTATAATTTATTCTCATTCCCCAGAATCTACACTAGATGGTTATATAAATCAAACTATACCGTTAGAAATTTTTAATATGGCAGGCATCCATGTAGATTTAATAAAAATTAACCCATCAAGGAATCAAAAATTTGTTGGGCTATTACTAGGAAGATTTGACCATTATAGATTACAGTTAGCATATGAAATTGATCGTTGCTTTCCTGGTGATAATTTTACAACATTTTTAGCCGATAAAAATTATGTTTTACAGGAGTTAAAAAACACATCGACTGCAACCAATGAAATAAACTGGATAACAAATAAGGTATTCGATAGTAATAATATACAACCACTTAATTCATGTGGCAGTGGCGGCTGGACAGACAGTTATCAAGCATATAATGAAATTGCTGGATCTTATTACATTGAAGTAATAGCCGAAACAGATCCAATGATCAATCATTGGTTCACAGAAAAAACCGCACGTTGTCTTGTTGCTGGTATGCCATTTTTATTATTGTCAGGTCACGCATCATTGGCAAAATTGCGCAATATGGGTTTTAAAACTTTCAATGAAGTAATAGATGAAAGTTATGATTTAGAAATATCACCGTCAAAGAAAATCAATAAAAT
>Ga0209444_10000017_pt1 | contig 90358 bp, 78 predicted proteins | sample LauGreFaBDMM15DN_2_FD_188215 | JGI IMG/M metagenome (GOLD analysis project Ga0209444, IMG submission 188215) | Freshwater lake microbial communities from Lake Michigan, USA - Fa13.BD.MM15.DN (SPAdes) (version 2) | ecosystem: Environmental > Aquatic > Freshwater > Lake | place: Lake Michigan... | reverse complement strand
AGTATACGGTTGATTACGCAGCTGGAGCAAATGGAACGCTAACCGGCACAGCCGCGCAAACCGTAAATCATGGCTCTAACGCCAGCGCTGTCACTGCGGTTCCGCATTCTGGCTATCACTTTGTTTCGTGGAGTGATGGGGTAATTACTGCCGAACGAACCGATTCTAACATCGTCGCGAACCTCAGCGTGACTGCTACTTTCGCGATGGCCCCTTACAATGCTTGGATCAACTCTTTCGCCCTCATCACTAATCCCGCCGATCGGGAGCCGAATGCGGATCCTGACCAGGATGGGCTCGCTAACTCGATCGAGTTTGTGACGGGTCATGATCCATTGCTGCCTAATGCGGGCAATGTGATTACTTCTTCACTTGGAGCAACGAATGTCGTGTTCCAATTCGAGCGGGTGAAAGCAGCTGGCACTGCCGGCTTTGTTGCGAACATCGAACTCTCGGGAGATCTCGCCAGCAGCTCTTGGGCTACGGCGGATGTAGGTATGATTTCGATTACCGACAATGGCGCTGTCGAAACGGTTACGGTTACCGTTTCACGCCCACTCAGCGGCCGATTGTACGCCCGACTGCGGGTGACCGCCCCATGACGTTTCTGTTCAGGGGAAACTAACAATTCTCCCTACCAAAAATCATTTCAGTTGCAGGATGATTCGCACGGGGTGTCCTTTCTGCGGCAGCCTTGCTGCGTTGGGTGTGTGGATTTCATCATTGTCGCGAGTCGCTCCAGGATTGTTCAAGAGGGCGTCATCGTCGCGAATGATCGAGATGATCGATGCACTGCGTGTGGCGGCAAAGACCCCGTCCGCTTCGATCCGCGAGCCATTGTAGAGCCAAGCGCCAGGCGGCAGAGTTGCTGAAACCACTTTAGTCGATGGATCGATCAGAGTAACAGTTTCATTAAGGAAAATTTTCTCTGGAGGACCGTTGCGATCCCACTCGACCGTGATGACAGCGGCGCATTCGCGACGTAGCGTAGCGGCTGAGTTTTGTGGGCCGAGATCGGCAGCGGGCTTTACCTTGAGCAACAAGGCTGCGAAGTGGATGTCCTGGGCCTCGGCCTGGGTCGTGAAAACTGCCTCGTGCACCTTCCCCTTGCTGCCCACAAGAATGTATTCCACAGCGCCTTCACGCATGTTGACTTCTGCTGGGATGCTGATGGTGCGTGATTTCGAGTCGAAAAATACCGTGCCGATGGAGTAACGTCCGCCACCGAGATCCACAACCATCGGCTTCACTTCCGGCTTTGGTGGCTGTTCTGTTACTGGGAGTTCATGCTGTTTTTTCTCCGCTACACTAACGTCCGTAACAGTTGGTAGATTCTTGTTAGGTTTCTGCGAGTGATCTGGCTGAAAAAACCATGCTCCCACCATTAGTCCAACTAACACCACGGCGATAACGGCTGCCGGGCGGCGGGGAATTGTAAATCGGTGTATAGGAAAAGTCGACATGCAGAATTCGTTAAGCTTGAATGGTTCAGACGTGACGATAAGATTGTAAGATCACTCAACTACAGCTATTGTCTGCACATTTGCAGCGATGCAGATGTAGCACTTCGTCGCGTATGGTCAAGGTTTTTGTATCCTTACTTGATGCGTCACATCGAGTGATTTTTATTACTTTTCTTAAAATTTATATAGCGTAGAACATGGAATCTATTTGTAAGATTTGCTCATTTTTTCCAGTTTTGCCAGAGGACGAATGAACCAGTAAAGATGACCATAGTGGCGAATCCTTGGCGGCGGAGAGAGGCGGAGAGAGGCGGAGAGTCGTTTGGTTAAAGTGCGTTTCTCATAGGTATTCCTTGAGCATGCCAATAAAGCTCGGGGAGGAACCATTTTTTTACAAGATACATGCTGCTGCGTTACTTGCCTTGATCGAAGGGAATATCGTCATGGAACCGCGCTTTGGGATTTTCTTTTGCCCGTTGGAACTGCCAATCAGGCCCCTCCTCGGCGGATAGATCAGCAATGACTTCATGGTGTTCGATGATTTCGCTAGTTCCGCTAAGAAATTTGACGTAAATGTCTACTTCTGCTATGCTGGTGATGTTGAAATGGTTTTCTACGGCGCTCGATATCACCGCAGGGGTGATTATTGAGATGACGTTCTTTTCTTCTGCGTGCTCGGGTAAAAGTCTCATTGCCTACCTCACCGAAAAGCTTTGCTAAGATCGAGGGTGATTTTCCTAGTCGCGAGCAAGTAATCTCGTTACATTTTGCTGTGGGAAACGTTGTAGGCGAATCGTGATCAAGCAATTCCTGAACCATCGCCGAAGCCGACGATGTTGCGCTTGTATCAAATCGCGCCATGAATGACAGGATCAGGCCTGAGTCAGTTGATACAATTCGCGCAAGTAGGGAAGGGAGTAGATGCCCGTTGAGTGACCATCTTGCCAGAAGAGCTGCACGGCGTAGCCGCCGACGGGGGTGATTTGTCGCAAGACCATTGAGTGCTCGTTGTATTCCTTGGTGGGGCGCACAACGCGGCCCAGCGCATCTGGCTCACCTTGGCATGCGGCGCAGGGGCAGGCGCGACGCAGCATGGGCAAGGGCAGGTAAATTTCCACGCCGTCATTAAAGGTGAGGCAGAGTTCATCCATGATCACGGCCATGGTTTCGATGCTAAGTTGCTCCATTCGCCAAGCTACGCTGGATTTTGTGAGATGGCAATGGCTTTGCCTGAAGGGGGGCATTTTTCCGCATGGAGTGATTGATTGCGGTGCTATTTTGCTCTGGGTTTTGGCTTGAGAGAATTTTTTGATTGCATAGTAGGGCGGGATGGAGGACATGCTGTGGGCATGGAGGCACACGAATGGCGCGAGAAAACAGAGGAGGGCACGCGGTATTTTCGCGCGACGCATCATGCTGGTGGATGGAAGTTTCAGAAAACCCTGAAGACTGATCCTGACTGGGAGCAGATTCCTCATCCCGATGCGGAGTTGTGGATGACGCTGCGTGATATTTTGTGGAAGCGTTATCAGCGCAAGCGTGGCTCTTACGCCATCATTGAGAAAATTGATAAATTGTTAGAAAAAGACTTCGGTATCAAACCCGATGGCGACAATGAATGAACGGACGGATCAATGGCTCGCGTGGGATCGTATGCACTGCTGGCATCCATTCACGGAGCAGGGTGCTTGGTGTGATCCAACGCATGAGCCTTTGGTTATCGAGCGTGGGGAAGGCGTCTGGCTGTGGGACAGCGAGGGGCGCAAGTATTTCGATGGCAATGCCTCGATCTGGACGAACCTTCATGGTCACGCGCATTCAGAAATCAATGCGGCGCTGACCAAGCAGTTGCAGTTGATCTCGCATAGCTCGTATCTAGGTCTCGCCAATCCGCGGGCCTCGGAATTGGCGGCGCGCTTGTGCGAGTTGTTTCCGACGAATACCTTAGAGCGAGTGTTTTTCTCCGATGATGGATCGACGGCGGTTGAGTGTGCATTGAAAATGGCCTTGCAGTATCGCATGCAAACGGGTGAGCCAGAACGCACTCGGATCTTGGCCTTCGATCAAGCCTATCACGGCGATACGATGGGTGCCGCGGCATTGGGTGGTGTTTCACGATTTTTTGAACAATTTCGCAGTTTTGGTTTAGCAGTGGATTTTATCGCTACGGCAGATGATTTGCCAAACGTCGATGCGAAGCACTATGCGGCGGTGGTGATTGAGCCGATCGTCCAAGGAGTCAATCAGATGCGCATCTGGCCATCGGGTATGCTGCGAGCTTTGCGGGCGTGGTGCGATGCGCATGATGTGCATTTGATTCTCGACGAAGTCATGACCGGTTTTGGAAGAACCGGAAAACTTTTCGCTTGTGAGCATGAGCAAGTGATTCCCGATTTCCTCTGCTTAGCCAAAGGTCTAACAGGTGGGTATCTGCCTCTTGCCGCCACGCTGACGACGGAAAGGATCTATCGTGCCTTTCTCGGTAAGGAGAATGTTTTCTACTATGGTCATAGTTTTACGGCAAATCAGCTAGGTTGTGCAGCGGCTTTGGCGAATTTGGAAATACTACGCCGGGATTATCCATCGAATGTGTTGGCAGAAAAATCTGCGGTATTTGGAGAAATTCTGCACCGTGGTTTGGCGGATCTAGCGCAGGTTTATGAAGTGCGTCATTGCGGGATGTTGGCGGGGATCGAGCTCCGTGAAGTAGATGGCAGGGCCTTTTCTGCCGAGGATGGCACCGGAGCAAAAGTCTGCGTAAAAGCGCGCGAATACGGGCTGATCACGCGGCCGATTCTCGATACGATTGTGTTGATGCCGCCATTGTGTAGCACGGTGGAAGAGCTGGAATTTGCGGTTTCGGCGCTGCGATCGGCGATTAGAGCGTTATTTTTTTCGAAAAAATGACATTTTTCCTGCCTGGCAGCTTGCCAATCGCCCAGAACCTTCTACGCTCGCGCGTGTGACTTGATGCAACGTCCTCTCTCTGAAGTGGCGGGCAGACAGGTCTGCAATTCTTTTTCGATCACATTCATGAACACACTTCGCACATTTACGACCGGCTCCGGAACTGAAGGAAAATACTATTCTCTCCCCGCGCTTGCAGAGCAGGGGTATCCGGGCATTTCTCGCCTCCCTGTCTCGATCCGGATCGTGCTGGAAAGCTTGCTGCGCAATCATGATGGCTTGAAAGTCACTGACAAGGACGTAGCCAATCTTGCGTCATATTCGGCGACGAATCCTGGCGATTATGAGATTCCTTTCGTGGTGGCGCGGATCGTGTTGCAAGACTTCACGGGGGTGCCCTTGTTGGTGGACCTCGCAGCGATGCGTTCGGCCGTGGATCGCATGGGCAAGGATGCCAAAATGATCGAGCCACTGGTGCCCGTTGATTTGGTGGTAGACCACAGCGTGCAGGTTGATTTCGCCGGCACGGGAGACTCTCTGTCGCGCAACCTTGATTTGGAATTCCATCGCAACCGCGAGCGCTATGAGTTCCTGAAATGGGGCGAGCAAGCATTCAATACCTTCAAAGTGGTGCCTCCAGGCATCGGCATCGTGCACCAAGTCAACTTGGAGTTCTTGGCGAAGTGTGTGTTGGAAAAAGAGGGAGTGTTTTATCCTGATACCTTGGTCGGCACCGACTCGCACACCACCATGATCAACGGCCTTGGCGTTGTGGGTTGGGGCGTAGGCGGCATCGAAGCAGAAGCTGGCATGCTTGGCCAGCCTGTGACCTTCCTCGTTCCTGAAGTGGTCGGTGTTTATCTGACTGGCGAACTGGCTGCCGGCGTGACTGCCACGGATTTGGTGCTGCGCGTGACCGAATTACTGCGCAAGACCAAAGTGGTAGGGAAGTTTGTCGAGTTCTATGGTCCAGGCGCCAAGGCGCTAAGCTTGCCTGACCGTGCCACGATTGCCAACATGGCTCCTGAATACGGTGCAACGATGGGCTTTTTTGGAATCGACGAAGTCACGGTGGGTTACCTGCGTGGCACAGGTCGTAGTGAAGAGCTTTGCACGACGGTCGAAAATTACTACCAAGCGCAAGGTCTGTGGGGCATCCCTACGGACAAAGATGCTCTGGAGTTTTCGCAAGTGGTTGAAATCGACATTTCCAGCGTCAAGCCCGGCGTGGCAGGTCCGAAGCGTCCGCAAGATCGCATCGATGTCGATGGTTTGAAAACCAAGTGGGCGGAAATTCTTGCGGCTCCAGCTCCCGATGGATATGCCAAATCCGAGCCCAAGACGGCAATGGTGGTCGTCGATTCCAAAGGTGGCATCACCGATACCATCAACCATGGTTCGGTGCTGATTGCCGCTATTACAAGCTGCACAAATACATCTAACCCCAGCGTGATGTTGGCCGCGGGTCTACTTGCGAAAAAAGCCAATGCGCTGGGCCTCAAGGTCAAGCCATCGGTGAAAACATCGCTTGGCCCAGGCTCGCGCGTGGTTACTGACTATTTGAACAAAACTGGCCTGCAAGCGGAGCTCGATCTCTTGGGCTTCCAGACTGTTGGCTACGGCTGCACCACTTGCATCGGCAACTCGGGTCCTCTTGACAAAGGCATCGAGGATGTGGTCAAGGCTGAGGACATCGTCGCAGCCTCCGTGCTATCGGGTAACCGCAACTTCGAGGCACGTGTGCATCAATCGATCAAAGCTAACTTCCTGATGTCGCCACCGCTTGTTGTCGCCTATGCGATCGCTGGCACGGTGGACATCGATCTCAGCACAGACGCGCTCGGGTTTTCATCAACTGGCGAACCTGTCTACTTGGCCGATATCTGGCCCAGCGCTGCGGAAATCGAAGAGGCGACTCGTTACTCGCTCACGCCCGATGTTTTCCAAAATCGCTACACAGGATTCTCCGACCAAAATCCGAAGTGGAACAACATCAAGTCCTCCACGGGTAATGTCTATGAGTGGGATCGTCAATCGACCTACATTCAAGAGCCTCCCTTCTTCGATACCTTCACGCCAACGCCGCGTGACATCGAGGAAATCATTGATGCGAAACCTCTCGGTATTTTTGGCGACAGCGTTACTACCGACCACATTTCGCCTGCTGGTGCGATCAAGAAAGACAGCCCTGGTGGCCGTTATCTTGTGGATCACCACGTTGATTTTGCCGACTTCAATTCCTACGGTTCACGCCGTGGCAATGACCGCATCATGACCCGTGGCACCTTTGCCAATGTTCGCATCAAGAACTTGATGGTTCCTGGTGTCGAAGGTGGTGTGACTACGCTCAACGGCGAAACAGTAGCCATTTATGACGCTGCGGAAGCACATGCAGCCAACGGCACGCCATTGGTCGTGATCGGTGGTGAAGATTACGGCATGGGTTCAAGCCGTGACTGGGCTGCCAAAGGCACCAGCTTGCTGGGCGTGAAGGCTGTAATCACGAAATCATTTGAGCGCATTCACCGTAGCAACTTGGTTGGTATGGGCGTGCTGCCTTGCAATTTCGTCAACAAAGAAGACTATGATCGCGTCAAGGATTTGGCCGAGGCAACTTTTAGTTTGATCGGAATCGGCAACGACATCAAACCGCAAAGCCAAGCGACTCTGGTCGTGAAGACTGCGGGTGGAGAAAGCTTTGACATTCCTGTGGTCGTTCGCCTCGACACACCCGTCGAAATCGACTACTACCGCGCCGGCGGCATCCTGCCCTACGTGCTCGGACAAATCATCGCTTGAGATTACTCACGCGACTGAACAAAAAAGGACAGTGCCTCACGGTGCTGTCCTTTTTTCTTTGGCTAACAGATTAATTTTCTTACCACTGATTTTGCTTCAGCCAAACCAGCAGGTCTTTCGCCCAAGGATGCACTTCGCCATCAGCGGCACCATTTTTGCCGATGCTCAAGCCGATGCCGTGGGGGCCTTTTTGATAAACGTGAAGGTCAAATTTCACGCCCTTGGCACGCAAGGCGTTGGCGAAATCGAGAGAGTTTTCCACTCTCACCGCTTGGTCTTCCCAGGTGTGCCAAATGAAACAAGGGGGCGTCTCGGCGGTGATTTGCTTTTCATTCGATAACAAATTGATCAATTCAGGGGACGGGGTAGCGCCTAATAGATTGTTGCGTGAGCCGGCGTGGGTGTGTTCGCCCATGGTGATAACTGCGTAACAGAGGATTCCAAAGTCGGGTCGGCTGCTAAGCGAGTCAATCGAAGGCTTATCGCTTTCTTTGGCGTTTTCAAAGTGTGTGAGTAAGGTCGATGCCAGATGGCCACCAGCGCTCGAGCCCATGATTCCACAACGTTTTGCATCGATGTTCCACGTTTTTGCGAGACTGCGCATCAGACGCATGCCGCGCGCTGCATCGTTGAGCATAGTGGGATGTTTGTAGCCTGCGGAGCCAAGTCGATATTTGAGCACCACGCCAGCAATGCCATGCTCGGCAAGCCAAGTAGCATAGCCCGCGCCTTCGTGATCAGCGAGACCTCCGTAACCACCACCTGGACAAATCAAAATCGCTGTTGTCGGTTGCGCAGCTCCTTGCGGAAGGTAAGCCGTGAGCGTGGGGATATCGCGGTCAGCGGTTCCGAGAGCGTCAGCTGCACCTTTTTCATACAAGGGTATGGAGGGAAGGGGAGCAGCGTGGGTTGTGATCGACATGAGAAGTGTAGCAAGGCCTAGCAGTGTGCGCATAGGCCCATGCTAGGCAGAACGACTGGCGCGTCAAGTTTGCATTTCGCGAGCCACGATCGCGCTCTTGTGAAGATCAACAGCCTTTAAGATCAACAGCCAAAAAAGCGTCGAAGATTGTCGCGAGAATCTTTCGCGATCGCTTCTGGCGTCGGCGTGTAATCAAAAACCTCGACGCTTACCCAGCCCGTGTATGCAGTTTCGCGCAGAGCCTCGACAATCGGATCATACGGTATGTCTCCCATGCCTGGACCGCGCAAATTGGGGTCGTTCGCATGAAAATGCACCGTGTAGTCTTTGCTATCGCGGATCACTTGGGCAATCGATTTTTCCTCATAACTCATCGCTTTTACATCGAGGTGCAAGCGGCAATTCGGGTGATCGACCGCATCGATTAGCTCGATGGTTTCGCCAGCACTTGTTAGGAAATTCGTCTCCACATGACCCAGTGGTTCGATGGCGAGAGTGACGTTCAGCGGAGCGCAATGCTCGGACACTCGTCGAAAGACATCGGCTGCGCGTATGCGTGCATCTTCTCGATTCCACTCGGGTTCAATATTGCGTTGCTTCGGTGAACCCCAGACCATGATCGAACCGCCCATCGCGTGGCAAAGGTCGGCAAGATGCTTACTGAAATCAATGGTTTTCTGGCGAATTGTAGCATCGAGCGTTGTCAAGTGCAGCCCCACAGGCTTGATGAGCAACCAATGCAAAGCGACGACTTCCATGCCTTCATCACGGACCTTTCGTCCTAACTCAGCAGCTTCATGCACGGTGAGATCCCATGGATTTTCTGCAAGAGTAAAAGGCGCGATTTCCAGCCCTGTGTATCCGGCTTCTCGGCCCTTGCGTGCAGCTTCAGAGAGCGATACCGCTCCAAATGTCTCGTTACAAATCGCAAATTTCATCGGGCAGTAAGATAGCAATACTCATCAAGATGGCACGCGAAACTCATGACATGAAGGAAATTAACTTATTCATTCCGTCTTGCACGCGCCGGGGAGGGGTGATTGGATGGTGGTTTGCAGATTGGAATCGAATTTTTCCTTAATTTCAAATGATACGAAATGATGTTGTGAGAATCCCTTGCGCCAAGGCTAACCCAAGCTTTTAACATACTTGATATCCAGTAAATCTATCATAAATCAGCAGTTGACAAAATTTGTATTGTCAAATTCCTAAAAGCTCTTGTGGATCAATGATTTTTTTCTGTTTGTGCAAGAGCTCAAAAAAAAATGCAAAACAAGTGATATTTTTTTTGACAGACTGGAAATAAGTGTTAAGTTCCCGCCCCGCTTTTCCCGGGCGGCTGACAGTTTTATACTGCCACCACTGGGGGACAGCATGCAGCGAAAGTTGCTCGTGTAGCTCAGGGGTAGAGCGCATCCTTGGTAAGGATGAGGTCGGGGGTTCAATTCCCCCCACGAGCTCCATCGCTGTGATGCAGTTCAGCAGCCCAATTCAACAACATCTACAAACAGCAACAAGCACTCATAGCTCAAGCGAACCACTACATATTATGGCAAAAGAAGCATTCCAACGCAACAAGCCCCACGTTAACATCGGAACCATCGGGCACGTCGACCACGGCAAAACAACACTCACTGCTGCGATCACCAATACTCTCGCCGAGAAAGGTTTCGCTCAAGCAAAAGGCTACGCAGACATCGACGCTGCACCCGAAGAGCGTGAGCGTGGTATCACCATCAACACCGCACACGTGGAGTATGAAACCGAAAATCGCCACTATGCTCACGTTGACTGCCCTGGTCACGCCGACTACGTGAAAAACATGATCACCGGTGCTGCTCAAATGGACGGCGCGATCCTCGTTGTTTCCGCAGCTGACGGCCCAATGCCACAAACTCGTGAGCACATCCTTCTTGCTCGTCAGGTCGGTGTTCCTGCTCTTGTGGTATTCATGAACAAGTGCGACATGGTAGACGACGAAGAACTTCTCGACTTGGTTGAGATGGAAGTTCGCGACCTCCTTTCCATCTACGAATTCCCAGGCGACGACATCCCTGTTGTTCGTGGTTCCGCTCTCCGCGCTCTTGAAGGTGACGCCACCTACAAAGAGGCTATCAACAAATTGATGGACGCTGTTGACAGCTACATCCCGCTCCCAGAGCGTCCGATCGACAAAACTTTCCTCATGCCTGTTGAAGACGTGTTCTCGATCGAAGGTCGTGGAACCGTTTGCACCGGTCGTGTTGAGCGTGGTATCGTGAAGAAAATGGAGGAAGTGGAAATCGTCGGTATCCGCGACACGCAAAAAACTACTGTTACGGACATCGAAATGTTCCGTAAGTTGCTCGACGAAGGTCGTGCAGGTGACAACGTAGGTCTCTTGGTCCGCGGACTTAAGAAAAACGACGTTGAGCGTGGTCAAGTAATCGCTAAACCAGGTTCCGTGAAAGGTCACAAAAACTTCAAAGGTGAGATCTACGTTCTCTCCAAAGAAGAAGGTGGTCGTCACACCCCATTCTTCTCCAACTATCGTCCACAGTTTTATTTCCGTACTACAGACGTTACTGGCAGCATCAAGCTTCCAGAAGGTGTGGAAATGGTGATGCCTGGTGACAACATTGAGTTGACCGTCGAATTGATCATGCCGATCGCCCTTGAGAAAACCATGCGCTTCGCGATCCGCGAAGGTGGTCGTACCGTAGGTGCTGGTCGTGTGGCTGACATCATCGACTAATTGGAAAGATTTGCTTTGCATATCGCGATTTTCACGATATGTTCTGCTCATCAGGAGGCACTTGGTTCAATCCGGGTGCCTCCGATTTAGCTAAACATTGCAGTAATGTAACACGGCGGTAGTTCAATTGGTAGAGCATCGGTCTCCAAAACCGAGTGTTGGGGGTTCAAGTCCCTCCCGCCGTGCCACTGCATTTCCAATCGGTAAAGTGAAAGCTAAGTTGTCAACTATGTTTCAACTCGTCATCGTCTCACTCTCATAATCACGTGAACATTTCTAAATTTATCAGCGAAGTTACTGGAGAACTCAAAAAAGCCAGTTGGCCTTGGGAATCTGATCCGAAGATCAAAGGTCTGAAAAAATACAAAGAATTGGTAGACTCCACCGTGGTGGTGCTCATCGCCATGATCTTGCTCGCAGGTTTCGTGAATTTCTGGGATCTAATTCAGATGAAAGTCGTTTCTTTCTTGACAAGTTACCTCGCTGGATAACAATTTCAGCCCGCACATCACAATTCTTGTGGTTGTCCTTCCTTTCTTGCTTGACTTTCTTCTTTTTTCTCATGTCTGCTGTCTCCGAAAACAAAAACCAATGGTATGTCGTTCATGTCCTTTCCGGTCAGGAAAACAAGGTGCGTGAGCGTATTATACGTGAAGCGCGCGAGCAAGAATTGAGCGACTGCGTATTTGATGCCTTGGTGCCGATGGAGACTGTCTCTGAAGTACGCAAAGGCAAAAAGACTGAGTCCCGCCGTAAGTTCTTCCCTGGTTACATCATTGTGAACATGAATTTGTTCGATGAAACCAATCAGCTGATTGATAAAGCTTGGTATTTCCTCAAGGAAATGGATGGCGTGATTGGTTTCGCAGGCACGAAGGATCGTCCTGTGCCCATGCGTGCTCGAGAAGTCGAGGCGCTGCTTGCGCAAATGCGCGAGCGTGAGGACAGTGTTCGTCCCTCAATCACTTTTGAAGTTGGTGATACCGTGCGTGTTGCCGATGGTCCCTTTGAAAGCCAAAACGGCATCGTCGAAGAAATTGATGCGGAGCGCGGCAAATTGCGCGTCGCAGTCACGATCTTCGGCCGCTCCACACCCGTGGATTTGGAGTTCTGGCAGGTCGAGCGTGCCTGATGAAACGCTGCCGCACCGTTCGGCGCATCACTGCAAGTAACGGCCTCACCTATTTCAATCAATACTTAAATATTCCTCGTCATGGCTAAAGAAATTACTGGATTCATCAAACTTCAAATTCCCGCAGGTTCCGCAAACCCATCACCACCCGTTGGTCCCGCTCTCGGTCAGCGCGGTGTCAACATCATGGCGTTTTGTAAGGAATTCAATGCCGCTACTCAGTCTCAAGCTGGTGACGTGCTTCCCGTCGTGATCACTGTATTCAAGGACAAGTCATTCACTTTCGTTACCAAGCAACCACCTGCTGGTAACTTGCTTAAGAAAGCCGCTGGCATCGCTTCCGGTTCGAAAGAGCCACACAAAATCAAAGTAGCAAAATTGACCAAAGAAAAACTCATGGAAGTGGTCAATCGCAAGATGCCCGATCTCAACACCAAGGACCCAGAAGCAGCCGCTCGCATTCTCGCTGGCACTGCTCGTCAGATGGGCATCGAAGTGGAAGGAATGTAAGAATTTTGTCAACAAGGTTCGCCTTGGTGACAATGCAGGAGGGTTTCACATTTGGAATCCGCCATCACTGCTAACCATAAAAAGTATATGTCGAAACATCGTAGTAAAAGATACCTCAAAGCCGTTGCTTTGGTTGATAAAACCAAGTCTTACGGTCTCAATGCCGCAGTGGAAACGATTAAATCATTTCCCGCTCCTAAGTTTGATCCAGCTGTCACCGTTTCCATTCACCTTGGTGTGGACCCACGGAAAAGTGACCAAATGGTTCGTGGCTCCGTAGCCCTTCCACACGGCACTGGCCGCAACGTCCGCGTCGCTGTTTTCGCTCAAGGTGATGCTGCCAAAGCCGCTCTCGAAGCAGGTGCGGACCATGTCGGTTATGAAGACCTGATTGCCAAAGTGCAAGGCGGATTTACTGACTTTGACGTTGCTATCGCCACTCCAGACGCCATGACCGAAGTTCGTAAAATTGCTCGTGTTCTTGGTCCTCGTGGTTTGATGCCAAACCCGAAAACCGGCACTGTTACTGACGATACCGCGAAAGCGATCAAAGAAGTCAAAGCTGGTCGTATCGATTACAAACTCGACAAAAACGGCAACATCGCTGCATCCATTGGCAAGCTTTCTTTCTCCAATGAAGCAATCGCCGAAAACGCCAGCGCTTTCATTGACAGCGTGGTGCGTGCCAAGCCACCAACAGCCAAAGGCAACTACATGCGTAGCGTAACGATCGCTGCCACGATGCTGCCAGGTCTACCTCTTGAATCTTCTGTTTACTCCAAAGTAACTGCCTAATACCTAGCCACGCACATACATATGAATCCAGATAAGAAAATCATCATCGACGCATTGCAGGAGCAGGTAAACAATTCTCCTTATGTGATTGTAATCGATTACACCGGAATGACTGTGCCTCAGTTCTCTGAGCTCCGTAATCGCCTGAGCGCCGCTGGCGCAGAGTGCCATGTCGCCAAGAACAGCTACCTTCGTAAGGCTATGGCCGACGCAGGTATGCCAGACATCGGTGACAGCCTCGTTGGTCAAACCGCTTTCGTTAGCGGTCAAAGCGAAATTTTTGCTGCTGCCAAAGCGATCAGCAACTTCGAGAAAGAGTTCAAGAAGCCATCGATGAAAATCGGCGTGCTTGATGGAGTGATTCTCGATGCTGATAAGCTGAAAGCAATCTCCAGCATCATTTCTCGCGAGTCTGTTCTGTCCCAACTCTTGGGCACGATCAACGAGCCTGCTGCTCGTATCGCCCGCGTCATAAAGAAAAAATTCAACCCCGAAGATTAATTCGCCTCGGAAACACTTTGAACTGATAGGGGCGGCGTTTCAACAAACCCCCTTGAACACGAACAATGGTTCCTCGTCGGATTGGTGGCTGCCAATCTGAAATGCTCAGATGCTTCTGGGTGCGACGATACCGCAAAAATACAATACAATGGCTGACCTAGATAAAATCGTTGAAGAACTCGGCAAACTTTCCGTTTTGGAAGCTGCTGACCTCGTTAAAAAATTGGAAGAAGCATGGGGCGTATCCGCCGCTGCACCAACCGCAGCAGCTGCTGCCGCTGGTCCTGCTGAAGCCGCTGAAGAGAAAACTGAATTCGACGTCGTGATCACTGACGGCGGACCTAACAAGATTGCTGTCATTAAGGCAGTGCGCGAAGTTGCTCCTGGCCTCGGTCTTGCTGACGCCAAGAAATTGGTCGAAAGCGCTCCTACCAAGGTGCTCGAAGGTGTCTCCAAAGACGCTGCAGAATCTGCCAAGAAGAAGCTCGAAGAAGCAGGCGCAAAAATCGAACTCAAGTAATTCCACTGATCGGATTTCTCCTCGTGGTCGGTATCCGACCACGGGGAATTTCCCTGACCGACACCGGCGAGAGTTGTCACTCTGTTACAATTATCTTACAACATGCGACAATTCCCGCCGATCTCGATCTACCCAACCATCTCCTGAATCTGTCCTCGCCCGAACCGTTTCCACGGATCGGGCTCAACTTGCTAGCACCACCAACTGAATATTATTATGTCTGAACGTCTCTATTTTGGAAAATTTGAGGAAGTTATCGAACCACCCAACCTGATCGAGGTGCAGAGTCGCTCCTACGAGGAGTTCATGCAAAAAGAGATCTCTCTCTCCGAGCGCTCCAACACTGGTCTGCAAGCTGTTTTTAACGAAGTTTTCCCGATCAAATCCTACGATGAGTCAATCACACTTGATTTCATCTCATACGACATTGAGGACCCGAAAGTGACTTCACTCGACTCGCTGCGTCACAGCGAAACTTTTAGCGCGGCACTCTACGTCACCTTCCGCCTGAAAGATGAATCCGGCAGCAAAAAAGAACGCGTTTACATGGGTGAACTGCCGATGATGACTCGTCGTGGCACTTTCATTATCAACGGTGCTGAGCGCGTTATTGTGTCACAGCTCCATCGTTCGCCCGGTATCTGCTTCGAGACTTCACAGCATTTGAATGGTAAAACGCTTCACTCGTTCCGCATCATTCCTGATCGTGGATCATGGTTGGAAGTGCAGTTCGATACAAACGACCTGCTTTACGTTTATCTTGATCGCCGACGTCGCCGTCGTAAATTCCTCGCTACCACCTTCTTACGTGCTTTGGGCTACTCGACCGACCGTGAAATCATCAATGAGTTTTATTCTCCTGAAACACTCAAACTCAACGATAAACTCGATGAGCATGAGCTGGGACATAAAGTGCCTTTCGAGGACATCATGGATGGCGAATTGGTCGTTGCCAAAGCATACGAGCCACTCACGATTGGCATTGTTCGCCAATTGATCGCCCTGGGCCACAAGCAAGTGGAAGTGATCGATGCCCGCGAAGACGAAATCTTGATCAAATCGCTGCGCAAGGATCCCGCACATGACGAAGATTCTGCTCTCAAGGATATTTACCGTAAACTTCGCCCTGGTGATCCGCCAACGGCATCGAACTCGAAAGCGCTCCTCAAGCGTTTGTTTTTTGATGCGAAAAAATATGACCTCACACGCGTTGGTCGCTATAAGATCAATCAAAAACTCGATCTAGGTGTACCTAATGACACGCGTATCATGGTTCCTGAGGACTTCCTCGGCGCGGTTAAATACATTCTCAAACTCAAAAAAGGTGACGGCGTTATCGACGATATTGATCACCTTGGTTCACGTCGCGTTCGGGCTGTCGGCGAACTTCTTGCCAACCAGTGCCGCATCGGCCTGGCTCGCACAGAACGTCTCGTCAAAGAGCGCATGACTTTGTTCGATGTGAACATTGAGGGCATGATGCCATCCAAGCTGATCAATCCCAAGGCGCTCAGCGCTGTAGTGCGCGACTTCTTCGGTCGTAGCCAGCTTTCCCAGTTCATGGACCAAACCAACCCGCTTGCAGAGCTGACGCACAAACGTCGTCTTTCCGCTCTCGGACCTGGTGGCTTGAACCGCGACCGTGCAGGTTTCGAAGTCCGCGACGTTCATCCATCTCACTACGGTCGTATGTGCCCAATTGAGACTCCGGAAGGTCCTAACATTGGTCTGATTAACTCAATGTGCACCTACGCTCGTATCAATGAGTTCGGTTTCATCGAAACACCTTATCGTAAGGTGAAAAATGGCAAAGTCACCAACGAGATCGAGTATCTCTCGGCTGACCAAGAAGAGAAATTCCACATCGCTCAGGCGAACAACCCGATCGACAAGTCCGGTAAGTTCCAGAATGAGCGCATCACCGCTCGTGAAAAAGGCGGTGAGTTCATCGAGGTCGGACCAAACGATGTCGAGTACATGGACGTTTCGCCGAAACAGTTGGTTTCCGTTGCCGCTGGTCTGATTCCTTTCCTTGAGCACGACGACGCCAACCGCGCGCTGATGGGCTCGAACATGCAACGCCAAGGTGTGCCGCTTCTCGTTTCTGAGGCTCCGCTCGTAGGAACTGGTCTTGAGGCGAAAGCTGCACGCGACTCGCGCGCTGTAGTTGTTGCGGAACTTGATGGTATCGTAGCTGCTGCAACGGCTGAGATCATCGTGACGACGCTTGACGGCAAACTTCCTGTTGCTGATGAGAAGTTCCTTTCCGATGCTGAATGCGTGAAGACCAATGTGGAAAAAGGCATCATGGCCTATCCATTGCGCAAGTTTATGCGCTCGAACGCCAGCACCTGCATCAACCAAAAGCCGATTGTTCGCTGTGGTCAGAAGATCAAAAAAGGCGATGTGCTTGCAGACGGCCCGAACACCGACAAAGGCGAACTCGCCATTGGTCGCAACGTTCTCGTAGCTTTCATGCCGTGGAACGGATACAACTTCGAGGATGCTATCGTCATCTCCGAGAAAGTCGCCAAAGAGGACATCTACACTTCGATCCACATCACCGAATTTGATGTCGCCGCTCGCGATACCAAATTGGGGCCTGAGGAAATCACTCGTGATATCCCGAACGTCGGCGAAGAGGCTCTCAAAAACCTCGACCACGATGGCATCATCCGCATTGGTGCAGAAGTGAAGCCTGGCGATATTCTGGTTGGTAAAATCACACCGAAGTCCGAGACCGAGCTCGCTCCAGAAGAGCGTTTGCTCCGTGCAATCTTTGGTGAAAAAGCTGCTGATGTTAAAGACACTTCGCTGCGTGTTCCTTCGGGCGTCACCGGCATTGTGCAAGATGTTCGCGTTTCTAGCCACGGCAGCGCAGCTCGCCGTGACAACAAGATCGATCCGAACGAGATCAAGAAGCAACTTAAGAAAGTCAACGACGAGCACAAGAAGAAGAAAGATTCCTTGTATGACCAGTTGACGGAAAAACTCTCCGATATTTTGCTCGGTGAAAAAATTCCTCTTGATGTTGTCAACGCACAATCCGGCGAGATCATCATTCCTTCGAATCGTAAGATCACTAAGACTCTTCTTCGCAAACTTGCCTCGGTTTACGATCACATCGAAATCGATCCAAGCCCGATCCGCAACAAGATCATCGAGATCATCACCTCCTTCGAACCACGCTTTGCCGAGGTTGATAGCGAGCGTGAGCGTCGTCTCGACCAAATGGAAGCCGGTGACGAAGTGGAATCTGGTCTGATTAAAGAAGTGAAAGTCTTCATCGCCGCTAAGCGCAAGCTTTCGATTGGTGACAAGATGGCTGGTCGTCACGGAAACAAAGGAGTTGTTGCTACCATTGTTCCCGAGGAAGACATGCCCTACCTTCATGACGGCACTCCCGTTGAGATCTGCCTTAACCCCCTCGGCGTGCCATCACGGATGAACGTCGGTCAGGTTTTGGAAACTCACCTCGGTGTTGCCGCCAAAGCGCTCGGTTTCACCGTTGCGACGCCAATTTTCGATGGCATCAAAGAAGCGCGAATCTGGGAATTCATGTCCGAGGCCAAACGCGTCGACGGTGTGGAATACATTGCCGAAAAAGGCAAAGTGCGCAAGCGTTTACCGCATGAACCAGAGAGCCGTGGCTACACTTGGATCGGCGACGGCAAAGACGGCACCATGGGTGGTAAATCCACACTGTATGACGGTCGTACTGGCGAAGCATTCCATAACCCCGTCGTGGTTGGTTACATTTACATGCTGAAACTCGGTCACTTGGTTGCCGATAAGATTCACGCACGTGCCGTCGGACCTTACAGCCTTGTTACCCAGCAGCCGCTTGGTGGTAAAGCTCAATACGGTGGTCAGCGCTTCGGTGAGATGGAGGTCTGGGCCCTTGAGGCCTACGGCGCCGCCTACACCTTGCAAGAACTGCTTACCGTTAAGTCTGACGACGTCATGGGCCGCACACGCATCTATGAAGCCATCGTCAAAGGTGATAACAACTTGGAAGCCGGCACTCCGGAATCTTTCAACGTTCTCATCAAGGAAATGCAATCCCTAGGACTCGATGTCCGCCCCGGCAAACGTGGCAGTAATCAAGGTTCCGGCGTCACTGGTGGCGTGGATGATTTCTCCCTCGATGACCTTACTCTCTAATCCTAACCCCAATCTATAACCATCTAACGAAATTTGATCTATGAGCGTTGAAAATAACTTACGTGAACTTTTTGGAGTCGAGGAGAAGACCGAACAATTTGACCAAATCGCCATTACCGTGGCAGCGCCGGACATCATCCGGTCTTGGTCCAAAGGGGAAGTGAAAAACCCTGAAACGATTAACTACCGTACCTTCAAGCCTGAAAAAGGTGGCTTGTTCTGTGAGCGGATTTTCGGTCCTACGCGTGACTGGGAGTGTGCTTGCGGAAAATACAAGCGCATCAAGCATAAGGGTGTAGTCTGCGACCGTTGCGGCGTGGAGGTAACTTTGTCTCGCGTTCGTCGCGAGCGCATGGGCCACATCGAACTTGCCGTTCCTGTCTCCCACATTTGGTATTACAAGTGCATGCCTTCGCGCATCGGCTTGATGCTTGACATCACCGCCCGCCAGTTGGAGCGCATCATTTATTATGAAGACTTCGTTGTGACTGACGTCGGCACCACCAACTTGACTCTTGGTCAGTTGTTGACTGAGACCGAATTGCGCGAAGCTGAAGACGCCTATGGTGAATCTGCCTTCCGTGCTCGCATGGGTGCCGAGGCGATCCAAGACCTCCTCAGCCAAGTCGATTTGCCATCGCTGATGGTAGATCTGCAGCAGCAATTGGCCGCGACTCGCTCCAAGCAAAATCGCAAAAAATTGGCCAAGCGCCTCAAAATCACTCAAGGTTTCCACGGCTCACGCAGTCGTCCTGAGTGGATGGTGCTGAACGTATTACCAGTCATTCCTCCGGACCTCCGGCCGCTGGTGCCGCTCGAAGGTGGACGTTTCGCTACTTCCGACCTCAATGACCTGTATCGCCGTGTCATCAACCGGAACAATCGTCTGAAGAACTTGCTTCAGTTGAAAACTCCTGACGTGATCATCCGCAATGAGAAGCGCATGTTGCAAGAGGCTGTTGACGCCTTGTTCGACAACGGTCGTCACGGCCGTGCCGTTACCGGTGCTGGCAATCGCCCGCTCAAGTCGCTCTCCGACATGCTCAAGGGCAAAGGCGGTCGTTTCCGTCAGAACCTTCTCGGCAAACGCGTCGACTACTCCGGACGTTCGGTTATTGTGATCGGTCCCGACTTGAAGCTGAATCAGTGCGGTCTGCCGAAGAAAATGGCTCTCGCTCTGTTCGAACCCTTCATCATTCGTCGCCTGAAAGAACTCGGCTATTGCCATACCGTGCGCTCGGCCAAGAAGATGATCGATCGCAAGACCAAAGAAGTTTGGGACATTCTCGCGGACGTTACCAAAGGTCACCCGATTCTCCTGAACCGTGCTCCTACGCTCCACCGTTTGTCGATCCAAGGGTTTGAGCCGAAGCTCATCGAAGGTGAGGCAATCCGTGTTCACCCCCTCGTTTGTACCGCGTTCAACGCTGACTTCGACGGTGACCAAATGGCTGTGCACGTTCCACTCTCGGTGGAAGCACAAATGGAGTGCCGCCAGCTGATGCTTGCGCCTAACAACATCTTCTCGCCTGCCAGCGGTCGCCCGATCACCGTTCCTTCCCAAGACATTATTTTGGGATCGTACTACCTCACATGGGCTCCGATCCGCACAGAAAAAGATCGCGAGAAAAAAGAGCATTTACCCTTGTTCGAAAGCACCGACGAAGTCGAATTCGCGATTGCTTCGAAGAAGCTTGGCTACCACTCTTGGATTCGCATTCGCAACAATGACTTCGGCAAGGATACTCACTACGGCATCAAAGATGCAAAAATCATCGAGACTACCCCAGGCCGCGTGCGTTTCAATGAGATCTGGCCTGACGGCATGGGCTTCATCAACCACACGGTTGGTAAGAAGCAGATGTCCGACGTCATCTGGCGTTGTTACCAAGTTTCCGGTCAAAAAGGCACTGTCGAAACTCTCGATGCGCTGAAAAACCTCGGCTTCCGCGAAGCTTCGCGTTCCGGTTGCTCCGTTGGTATCGTCGACATGGTGATCCCTGAGGAAAAACCAGCGATCATCGCCAACGCCTACGTGGAGGTAGAAAAAGTCACCAAGCAGTATCGCAACGGTATCATTACCGATGGCGAGCGCTACCAGAAAGTCATCGACATCTGGACGCAAGCCACCGACCAAATCGCCAACCACCTCTATCGCAAGATCGAGTACAACGAAGGCAAAGCTGGCATTTCTCCGTTGTTCATGATGGTAGACTCTGGTGCTCGGGGCAACAAATCCCAGATCAAACAGCTCGGCGGTATGCGCGGTCTGATGGCCAAGCCCTCCGGTGAGATTATCGAACGCCCGATTACCGCGAACTTCCGTGAAGGTCTCTCGGTGTTGGAATACTTCATCTCCACTCACGGAGCTCGTAAAGGTCTCTCCGACACCGCTCTGAAAACAGCTGACTCTGGATACATGACGCGGAAGCTCGTCGATGTGGCTCAGGACGTGATCATCTTTGAAGAAGATTGCGGCACTGTCAGCGGTATTAGCGTTGCGCCGATCTATGATGGCGACGAAGAAGTAGCGACACTGGCGATGCGTATCTACGGTCGCGTTGCGCTACAAAAAGTCACAGATCCTGTCACTGGCGATATCATCATCGATGTTGACCAAATCATTTCTGAGAAAGCAGCCAAGGCTCTCGAAAACCTCAACTTTGACAAGTTCCGCATCCGTTCAGTTCTCACCTGTGAGTCCAAGCGTGGATGCTGCGTCAAGTGCTACGGCCTGAACCTTGCAACCATGAAGCCTGCGAAATTGGGCGAAGCGGTTGGCATCGTCGCTGCTCAGTCGATCGGCGAGCCCGGCACGCAGCTGACCATGCGTACGTTCCACGTCGGTGGTGTGGCGTCGTCGGCGTTCAAACAGCCGATCATCAATGCCAAGAACACGGGTCGCCTGGTTTACAAAGACCTCCGCACCGTACATTCGCCCGATGGTTGGGTCGCGCTGAACAAAAACGGAACCATTTCCGTGCGTGACAAAGAAGGCCTCGAGCTTGAAAGCCATCCGATCGTCATTGGATCGTTCATCCCCGTGCAAGACGGTGAGGACGTGAAAAAAGGCGACGTGCTTGCGAAGTGGGATCCCTACAACGTGCCGATTCTCACTGAGAAATCGGGTAAAGTGGAATTCCGCGACATGATCAAGGGCATCACCGTGCAGACCGAGACCGACAAAGAAACCGGTAAAAAAGGGATGTTGGTGACGGATCACAAAGAAGACCTCAACCCGCAGGTTGTCATCCGCGATCCGAAGACTGGCGAACTCATTTCAAGCTACTCCATTCCGGTTGGCGCTCGCCTTTCGGTGAAAGAAGGCGAACACGTTGCAGGCGGCACCATGCTTGCTAAGACTCCTCGGAAAGTGGCTCGAACGAAGGATATTACTGGTGGTCTTCCCCGAGTTGCGGAACTTTTCGAAGCCCGCAAGCCGAAAGACGCATGCGTAATTGCCAAAATCGACGGTGTCATTTCCTTCGGCAACAACATCCGTGCCAAGAAACGCGTGATCGTGACCGACCCGCAGACTGGCGAGGAAATGGAGCACTTAGTACCGATGGGCAAACACATCATCGTGACTGAAGGTGACCGCGTTTCGCGCGGTGACCATCTCACCGAAGGCTCGGTTTCTCCCGAAGACTTGCTCGAAGCTTGCGGTGCCCGCGAACTCCAAGAGCACTTGGTCAACGAGGTGCAATCCGTTTACCGTGTGCAAGGTGTGGAAATTAACGACAAGCACATCGAGGTTATCGTTCGTCAAATGCTGCGTAAGGTGAAAATCACCGATCCCGGCGATGCAGACGATTTCCTCTGGGGTGACCAAGTCGAGAAGACTACCTTCCAACGCATCAACGATCAGATCATCGCCAACGGTGGTAAGCCTGCTGAAGGTGAGCCTGTGTTGCTCGGTATCACCAAAGCATCCTTGGAAACGGAATCGTTCATCTCCGCGGCGTCCTTCCAAGACACCACCCGCGTCCTCACCGAGGCCTCCACACTGGGCAAGGTAGACTACCTAATGGGCTTCAAAGAAAACGTTATCATGGGTCACTTGATTCCTGCGGGCACCGGCTTCAGCCGTCACCGCGATTTGGAAGTCGAGTTCACCGTCGAGGAACCCGAACCAATCTACGTAACTGCTAAGGAAGAAGACTTCCGCGAAGAAGACGAATCCGCCATCACTGCGTAATTCCTAGCAGAGTTCGCAGTCACAAAGCCCACTCCGTGCAAACGGAGCGGGCTTTTTTCTTGAGTCAATGCCATAAAATGCTAGAATAATGAGCATGATTCATCGAATGATTATTCTGCTTTTGTGCGTGAGCTTCGTCAATGCGACAGAGAAGACCTATCATCCACAACTCGGTGATATTGTTTTTCAATCACTTCCTAACCCTTGGGGTAAGGATTTGGTTGACATGATTGAGGGAGCTACGGGCTCTCCCTATTCCCACTGCGGCATGGTCATAATCGAGGATGGAAAATGGCAGGTGATTGAAGCGATTGGGCCTGTGCAAATCGTCCCGTTGGACGTGTGGCAGGCTCGTGGTCGCGGTAGGAAAATTTGGGCGTATCGGCCAGCGGAAAAGTTTCGCAACAGCATTCCGATAATGGTGAAGGTGATGAAAAAGGATCTCGGTAAGCCCTACGACATTCGCTACCGATTGGACTCGGAAAATATCTATTGCAGTGAGTTGCTCTATCGCGGATGGAAAGGGGTAACAGGGAAGCCATTGGGGAGACTGGTGAAGCTGCACGAACTGAACTGGCAGCCGTATCGGAAAATCATCGTCGCCATTGAAGGTTCAGAAGAAATCCCGCTACATCGTGAAATCATCACGCCCAGCGATCTAGCGCAAGCTTCCGAATTAACCCAAGTTTGGCCGATACCAGAGACACATCAACAGGGAATGAAGAAAAAGTCACAGAAGTGACAGGGCGTTTTTCCGAGCTTGTTTATTCATCTCGCTCTGTTAAGAAGCTCTTATGAATCGACGTGATTTTCTGATGTCATCTCTAGCAGCTTGTTCTTTTTCTGGTGTGGCTGCCGCTGCGGCACCAGCGGATTCGCTGAAGTCTCGCAACAAGATCATTGGATTCACCAAATCCTTTGCCGATCTCTCGCTTGTGGATAGCGCGGCCTTGGTGGAGGAAATTGGTTGGGATGGTGTTGATGTGACGATTCGTTCATCAAGCACGCATATCCAACCACAAAAAGTGGCTGATGATTTGCCCGCATTTATTGAGCTTTTGAAAAAACGCGACAAGGTGGTATCGGTGGTGACGACGGACATTTGGAAGATCACCTCCGACGCCGAAAAACTACTTCGAGTTCTTGCGGATTCTGGAGTGAAAAAATATCGCCTCGGGTTTCTGCAATACCAAAAGAATGACCAGCCGATGAAGGTGGCTCGTGAAGCGGCACCGATGCTCAAGGACATCGCGTCTCTGAACAAGGAGCTTGGGCTTTGGGCTGGTTACCAAAATCATTCAGGGCCGTCATTTTTCGGCGGGCCGCTGTGGGATGTGATGACGGCGATGGAGGGGACTGCACCGGAGCAGCTCGGACTGTGTTTTGACATTGCGCATGCGACGGTGGAAGGTGGTCAGAACTGGCCTATTCAGTATCGTTTGGCGCGTCCGCGCATTGGGGTTTCTTACGTGAAAGATTACCGTTGGCGAGAAGCTCAGCAGACGTGGCATCGCGATGCCTGTCATTTCGGCGAAGGTGTGGTGCGCAAGGAGTTTTTCACATCGCTTTTGGCGAGTGGATTCGAGGGTGAGTTTTGTCAACACCATGAATATCCGTTGGGCTCTCACGCGGAGCGGGTGAAGCACTACCAACGCGATTTGCAGAAATTGCGTGCTTGGCTGGGATGATTTTTACGCTCATAAAAAACGACCTTCATGCAGTGCATAAAGGTCGTTTTTGTTAGATTGCATTCAGTTGGTTTCTGGCGAGTCCAAAAACAGGCTTGAAGCCCGTTTGCTGAGACTTGCGAGGTCGCATGTCTTCAAAATCTTAGGCTTGGAAGATGGTTTTGTCGTTGCTTGGGTCGATGATCGCGAAGCGTTCGCGGTGCATCGCGGCATCGGCACGGAAGATCAGGCGACCACTGTGTGAGCGCTCGAGTTCCATGAGGATTTTCGAGTCCTCGGTGCGGAAGCGGTTGAGGACGTCGGTGTTGACCATGACCACGAGATCGCCTTGGTGGGAGCTCTTTTGGATGATGGTGTTGAGTTGACGTTGCACCTCGACGGACATGCTCATGGTGGTTTTCACGCGGCCACGACCAGCACAATAGGGGCAGGGTTCATACATCGAATCGCGCAACGATTCGTTTAGGCGCTGGCGGGTCATTTCCATCAGACCGATGGCTGAGATTTGCAGCACCTGGGTCTTGGCCTTGTCTTTCTTGACGCGGTCTTTCATGGCCTTGTAGACTGCCATTTGGTCTTTGCGGTGACGCATGTCGATGAAGTCGACGACGACGAGTCCGCCGATGTTGCGCAGGCGCAGTTGACGAGCGACGGCTTGGGCGGCCTCGATGTTAGTCTCGAGGATCATTTTTTCCTGATCTTTGTTGCCGCGATTGCGTCCCGTGTTGACGTCGATGGCGATGAGGGCCTCGGTTTCATCAATGACGATGTAGCCGCCGCAGGGGAGCCAGACTTGGCGTGAAAAGGCCTCGTCGATCTGTTTCTGGATGCCGATTCGTTCAAAGATCGGTACGGGGCCAGCCATGTAGTTGACGCGGCGTTTGGCGCGGCGTGAGACTTTTCCTGCGACTTCGCGAATTGCCTCAGTGGTATCGGGACAATCGCAAATGATTTGGTCGATGTCATCGGTGAGGAGATCGCGAGCGGTGCGCTCGACGAGTCCTGGCTCTTGAAATACGCAGATCGGAGCGGGGCGCGAATCTCGCTGGCGTTCCACTTCGCGCCATTGCTCGAGAAGCATCGCGAGATCGCGAATGAGGTGGCGTTTGCGGGTGCCGATGGCGGCGGTGCGCATGATGATGCCCATGCCATCGGGAACCGAGAGCTTTTGCATGATGGTGCGCAGGCGGGCGCGCTCTTTGGGATCCTCGATCTTACGAGAGATACCGAATTGCTCGGTGTAGGGCATGAGCACGAGGTAGCGGCCTGCCAACGAGATGTTGGTGGTAACGCGTGGACCTTTCGTACCGATGGGTCCTTTGGACACCTGAATCATGATTTCCGAGCCGATTGGGTAGATGCTAGGGATATCCTTGGAGGTGATTTTTTTCTGCTGTTTTTTCGGTCCGCGGTCGATTTCTTCGAGTCCGGTATCGAGCGCAGCGGGGAGGGCATCCCAGAAGTGGAGGAAGGCATTTTTGTCGAGTCCGATGTCGACGAACATGGCCTTGAGTCCCTGCTCGATGTTCTTGACTTTTCCTTTGAAAATACCGCCGACGATGTTTTGATCGCCTTCGCGCTCGACGGAGTATTCTTCGAGAAGTCCGTTTTCGAGGAGCGCGACACGGCGTTCGAGTTTTTCGACGTTGATAAGAATGGTGTTTCCTTCCATGGGATTGATGGAGCCGAATCCGAGGAAGCGTTTGATTTTATTGATCATGGTTAAAGGCACGTTGGTAAGTAGGTTGTTGAGTTAGGGAAATCACTCATCGACAGGTACGGCACGCGGTATGGTGCCTGCGGAGTCGATTTCGGGAGTGATGGTTGGAGTGGGAAGCATTTGGGTGGTGTTGTTTTCTGGGTCGTTGGTTTTCGTAATCGCATCGATGTTGGTCTGCGCATTATCAGCAGTTTCGGTAGCGTCAGCCGTCTCGAAGGCGGCAAGAGCGTCATCGGCAAAGGTGATTTCCTCTAGGGAGTCAATTTTGCCAACAAATTCGGTTTGGGGGCGGGGTTTGAAAGTGAGTCCATCGTCGAGTGCGAAGAGGCTGCGGTAGATCATTTGGGTGAGTGGTCCAGCGACTTTGCCGCCTGATTTACCGCCGACAACGAGCACTGCAATGGCGTATTTGGGGTTTTCGTAGGGGGCGAATGAAACCGTCCAAGCGTTATTGGATTTTTTGCCGCGATCCACGCTTTGAGCTGTTCCGGTTTTGGCAGCGATGTCAATATTTGGCATTTTGACGCGTCCCGCTGTGCCGCCGGCTTCATTGACGGCCATCCACATGCCCTTGCGGATGCGCTCCATGTCTGCGGTGGTAACGCCTTGTTCGAGCAGGTCGACAAGGAGCTTTGGCTCATCCGTGACCAGAACTTCTTTACCTCGAATGACCTTTTTGATGACGCGAGGTTGGTAGTATTTTCCGCCATTGGCGATGCAGGCGACAACGGAGCAGAGTTGCAGTGGCGAAGCGGAGCTGATTCCTTGGCCAATAGCGAGGAATGCGGTATCGACGGGGGTGACGGGAGTGGAGGGGTTTTTTGCTTTCCACGACGGAGTGCCGATTACGGTACCGGGTTTTTCGCTGGGGAGTTCAATGCCGGTGCGTTTGCCGAGATTGAGTATGGTAAATGTGTCAGCCATGTTTTTGGGGCCGACGGCATTGGCGAGGCGGTAGAAGTAGGGGTTGCAGGATTGTTGAATGGCTTTGGAGACATTTTGTGAACCGTGCATGCCTTTACTCTGGTTCCAGATCCAGCAACCGGCTTTGTGGTTTCCGTATTTGACATAACCATTGCAGGAAAAAATGTTGGTACCGAGGCCCGCACGGGCACCGGCGATGGCGGTCGGTAATTTGAAAGTGGAGCCTGGATCGAATGACTCGATCGCGCGGTTCATGAGGGGGAGGCAGATGTTTCCTTTTTCGTATTCGTGCCATTTTTTGGCGTCGATGGAGGGGATGAAGTTGTTTGGATTGTAGTTTGGCACGGATGCCATGGCGATGACTTCGCCGGTCTGGACGTTCATGACAACGGCGGCGGCGCGGCCCGCATTGCGCAGGATTTCTTCGACACGCATTTGAGCGCGGGCATCGATGGTGAGGATCACGTCAGCTCCCATTTGGGGCTTGGTGTAGTCGGTCATGTTGATAACTCGATTTTTTTCATCTTTGAGGATCGTTTTCACTCCCTCGGTGCCGCGGAGGAAGCGGTCCATGGTCATTTCAATGCCGGCAATGCCCTTTTCATCGCCTATGAAGTGATTGTATTTTTTCTTGTCGTCCTCGGGGATATCGCCGGGTCGCCATGGTGTGGTATAGCCGAGGATATGACAGGCGAGAGTGTCGTAGGGGTAGGCGCGTTGAGGGCTGATGCCGATGTAAACGCCGGGTAGTTCCAAATTGAGTTCGGCAAAGCGGGCAAACTGCTCGTAGGTGAGATCGGTGCGGTAGGAGAAAGGAATGAGGCCGCCGTGGGTGGCGTAGTGAATTTCGAGGCTTTTGGAGCGGTAATCTTTGGCTAGTCCATACTTGGTGAGGCGGGAAATGATGGTTTCATTGACGATGGCCACAATGTTTTTCTTTTTCCCTTTGCGGCTCATGCCATCTTGCGATTTCATGATATCGACGGTGGGGATCTCATCATGCTGAAGTTGGTAAGAGGCAATAACTTCTTCGATGTTGAAGCTGACTTCATAGTTGCGCCTATTGCGGGCGAGGGGGATGCCGTTGGCGTCGCGGATTTCACCACGCACTCCTGGTTCGCGAACAGAGACATACTTGGGCGAAGGAACGCGGTTTTTATATTTTTGCGTGTCCTCGATTTGAACTTCGTGCAGACGATGCAAAAGAGTGCCAAATCCGACGAGCACGAAGGCGGTCAGCAAGTAGAGGCGAAAGCGGAATGCAGTCTGCATGGCGGTGGGTGTGGGGAGAATTTAGGTAAATCGGCGAAATGAGCGCTTTTGAGTAACGACGATTTGGTAGTGAGAGATGCGAGCGATGAAAAAAAGTAGTGCGAATACGAGCGGGGCTACGAGTAGGCTGAAGAGCGAGGTGTAGCTGATTTGCAACATCACGCCACGATTGATCGTGAATGAGCCACGGAGGAAATCGAGCAAGCTATATTCTGCGAGACAATAGAGAAAAGTTGAGATGCCGGTAAGCAATGCGGAGAGATACCACTTCCCTTGTCGAAAAATGGGCTGAAATCCATTCATTAGGGCTCCGGCAAGGCCGAAAAGTAAGATCGAGGAGCCAAAGCGGATGTTTTGGATAGAATCCACATAGACGCTGGCATCGAGATTGGATGTGCTAATCGCACACTGGGTATCCCATAGAAAGCCGCAAATCAGGGCGTAAAGAAACATCACAGGCAAAGGCACAGTAACGGCTATGCACAAGAAAACGGCCAGCAGAAGAAAAACTCGCGCATTATAGAGAGCAATGAAAGCTGGCACAAATTGCTGCAGGATGACCGTTAGCAAGATCAGGCAAAACAGGGTTATGGAGTAGCGAAGCACGGAGTGGTTTGCGGATTCTGGTTAATTCTCACGAGGAATGACGAACACGGTAGCCAGATCATTGAAGTTCACTGCGGGGTGGACGAGAGCTTCAGAGTACATGGCGCCTGATTCGACAGACTCGATCGTTCCGATGAGTATATTGGCGGGCGTAATACCACCTCGGCCATCGCTGAAGACGCGTTGACCTTTTTTCAGGTTGGTGTTTTTGGGTAAATAGCTGAGAATGAGCATGGGGTCTTTTCCGTATTCGGCAGGCCTTCCACTAATGATTCCTAGATCGGCAGAACCCTCAACTTTAGCGGAAACTTGGCAACTCTTATCGGTCAGGAGAATGACGGTTGCAAAGTCTTGGGCGATAAGATCGATTTTTCCGACTAAGCCCTCAGCGGTTACGACTGGATTTTGAATGCCGATGAACGATTCCTCTCCGCGGTTGATTTCGACCGTTTTATACCAGTTCGTCGTCTGGCGGCGTGTAATATTGGCGGCGATTAGGGTGAAATTGGTGTTTTTCGTGAATTTCAGAGCAGAGCGTAAACGAGCGTTTTCGGCCTCAAGGGTATCGAACCGTTGTTCGATTAGCTTGAGCTTGTCGAGCTCAGCTTTGGTTACCTCTAAAGCGGCTTCGAGTGAGCGCGAATGCGTTACTTCGTTGGAGAAATTGCGCGCCTTTTCTTCGATCGCCGATCCTGATTTGAGGAATGGGCTGATCGCGGAATAATACGCGTTTTGGATCGAGCGAACGCTGCGATCACTGCGCGTGAGAGCCCAGGTGGCACCACCAAGGAAACAAAGCAAAGCGATGAGATTGAGCGGCTTCATGCCGGTGAAGAAGTCGGGGTCAACGATGTGTATTAACCAATATTGGCAATACGTTTGAGCAGCGCAATTTCTTGCAATGCTTTTCCTGTGCCTTCCGCTACAGCGCTGAGTGGGTCCTCAGCGATGTGAACGGGAAGCCCGGTTTCTTCACGGATGAGTCGGTCCAATCCTTTGAGGAGAGCTCCGCCACCAGCAAGAACGATTCCACGGTCCACAAGGTCCGCTGCAAGTTCAGGAGGGCAACGCTCCAGAGTGGTGCGGATGCCGTCGATGACTTGGGAAAGAGGATCGGCCATGGCCTCACGGACTTCTTGTGAGGTGATGGTAATCGTTTTAGGGAGGCCCGCAACGAGGTCGCGCCCCTTGACCTCCATGGTCAATTCTTTGGGCAGCGGAGCTGCGGAGCCGATGCGGATTTTGATATCTTCTGCTGTGCGCTCGCCAATCATCAGATTGTAGGCTCGCTTCATATAGGAGATAATGGCCTCATCCAGTTCATCGCCAGCAACTCGAACGCTGCGGGAGTAAACGATGCCAGAGAGTGAAATCAACGCGACCTCAGTGGTGCCGCCGCCGATGTCAACGATCATATTGCCTGCGGCATCTTGAACAGGAAGACCTACGCCAATTGCGGCGGCCATTGGTTCCTCGATCAGGTAAACCTCGCGCGCGCCAGCTTGCTCTGCGGACTCACGAACGGCACGTTTTTCCACTTCGGTGATACCGGAGGGGACTGCAATGACAACGCGGGAGTTTGAGCGGCGACCGTTGTTCACTTTTTTGATGAAGTGGCGCAACATGGCTTCCGTAACTTGGAAGTCGGAAATAACTCCATCACGCAGCGGGCGGATGGCTACGATATCACCGGGGGTGCGGCCTAGCATGCGCTTGGCGTCATCACCCACGGCGAGAACTTGATTGGTGCCTGCTTTGACAGCTACTACGGAAGGCTCACGAAGAACAATGCCGTGGTCTTTGACACAGACGAGTGTATTGGCGGTGCCGAGATCGATACCGATGTCTTGAGACATCCAATTGCCGAAAAGACGTTTAAAAATGGACATGGAAATGGGAAAATGGGGAAAAGAAAGAATGAGGTGTATGCGGCTTTACCGCTGTTTCAGCGATCGAGATGAGGAGCTGTGAGAGAGAGTTCAGGCGCCTTCTCTATCAATCAGCAAGATCGTTTACGCTCTGCAACGATATAAACCGAGGCGAGACAAGCAGAACTTGTGCTAATGTCAATGAATAATTAAGAAGCCGTGACGCTTTTTTGTAAAATTTCCAATGCTTGTGCTGCGGCGATCATGCCAAATGTAGCGGTCACTGGCGTGGCTGTGCCGTAGCCAGATTCGCAACTGAGCCGGAGATTAGTGCCTTCAGGACGCTGCGTCGAGACTGAGCCATCACATTGAGGAAAAACGGGAGACTCGGAAGAAAAAACAGCAGTTACCCCAAATTTTTTGACTTTTTTCCCCGTTGGTGCTTTAGGAAAGCCATGGTGGGCGCGCAAATTCTTGCGAGTTTGCAAAAGCAAGGCGTCGTGGCAGGTCATTGCCAAATCGGCGATTTGAATGCAGGAAGGATCTCGCCTTCCGCCAGCGGCACCGACGGTGACTATGGGAATACCGCGTATTTTGCACTCAGCGATCAAGTGGCATTTTTGACGGACAGCATCGATGGCATCTATGACAACGTCCGGAGATGATGCGAGCAATTCATCAGCGTTTTTTTCTGAATAAAACGTTTGTTTTTCTGTGATTTGGCAGTCGGGATGAATGGCGTGGATACGCTCAGCCATGGCGGTGGTTTTCAAACGACCGATTTGTCCATCCATAGCGTGAAGTTGTCTGTTGACGTTGGTGACACAGATTTCATCGAGGTCGACCATGGTGATCTGGCCAATTCCAGAACGGGCGAGAGCCTCTACGATCCAAGATCCGACACCGCCGATGCCGATCACAGTGACATGGGCTTGGTGAAATCGTTCAAGTGCGCGAGCGCCATAAAGTCGGGTAATTCCGGAAAAACGCATGGAAAGTGTTGAGGGTAAGTGAGTTGTCAATCAATTAAAACAGCAGTTGGAGAATGATTGTTTGATGCAGTTGCTTCAAACGTAAGCTAGAATAAAATCAATCGTTCATTAAAAACGAATGTTTGCAGCAGCAAGAGCAGCGTAAATTTTAGAATCGACTGCTTTACCACCTTGTTCCTGGGCGAGAAGCCAATGACGGAGGTCCGCGACGGGAATCAGATGAACGAAAATGTCTTCACCGGCCACGCCACCTCCTGCTTGGACTTTTTTCAATCCCGTAGCCCAGAATAGATGGGTGGTTTCAGAGGTCATTCCCGAGGAAGTGGGGGAAGAGAGAAGTGCTTTGATCGATAATGCAGCGTATCCCGTTTCCTCCAAAAGCTCGCGGCCAGCGCTTTCAGCGAGTGATTCATCAGTGAATTCAGGCTCGTCTCCAACCAATCCCGCCGGGAGTTCGATTACTCGTTTTTGCATCGGGATGCGGAATTGCTCCACCAATACAATCTCTTGTTCATCGGTGATGGCCAAAATTCCGACTGCGGCATCAGAGTGCGGGCGCTTCACGTAGTCCCAGTGGCCGATACGATGCAGGGAAAGCCAGCGAGAAGAATAGAGCAATTCAGATTTCAGCATACGCGAGAAAAGCAGATACGCGCCTGCGATGCAATGATGATCGGAAATTTCGTCAAGTTATGGCAGTTTCCATGCCTTGCGGTAGCGCGCATACTCGGCTTGTGGCATGATCACGTAAAGTGGTTGGCGGGTTGGGTCGATCTGCGCGATCATACTGCGCAAGCGCGATTCGTCCATCGTGGTGCAGCCAGCGGTGGGCTTGCTACCGCCAGCTCGCCAGATGTGGAAAAAGATCGAGCTACCAGCACCAGGACGCACTTGCGGCGGGGCATTGTGAGCAATGAAAAGCTTGAGTTTGTGGGCAGCATCGTTTTGCACCATTTGCTGCTTTTTTTCCCACGTTGTGGCAGGGTCATGAGGCAAAATTACATGCCGATTGTAAGACGGTGATTGTGGGTCCTCGATCCACATATCGCGCGATGTGACACGACGATACGGAAGCTGTGCATGTTTGTGGATGCTGTTATCAGCGCCCCAAGCTCCGCCGATGCGAAATACTCCAGTCGGAGTGCGGCCGTCGCCTTCTTTTTTGATACCAGCACCAGCAGGCACAGGATGAAGGCCTAGGCCCCAGACGAGCCCATTTTTTCCCAGTCTTCCATTCCAAGATGTTCCTGATTTCACCCAAGCTTTGCCTTGTTTTTGATAAACCTGCAACGTGACATGGGAAGAGTTCCAGTCCTTCGCAACTCCTACAAGGCATTGAGTTGAGGCTATGGGGAGTTCGAATCCAAAGCCAAAAGAAAGACAACACAAAAGAGCTAACATTCGTTGCAACATGTGCGAAAAATAGCATCTGATTGATCGGAAATCAATGTCATCTTGCAAAAGGCATAAAAAACAATTGACAAAAAAACTTTCGTCTTTTAGCAACATGCTTGTTCACGGAAAACGTGTGAAGATTTTTTATTTTTCAAATACTTTTAAGTCAATTAATTGGGGCAGCCAAGCGACGAGTGCGGGAATGCGCCACCCAGCTGCTACAAATTACCCCGCCGCAGATTTCGAGACAATCGATTTTGCTACCTTGCCCTTGCGTTGGTTTCCTTATTTGAAAGTTATTCCAAATCTATGATTAATATATATTATAAAAAAACAATAAAAAAGTGGTTAGAAAAATTACTTTAGTGGTATGGAGTTAATCCCGAAATATACTCAAAATGTGATGTTTTCATGTTTGATGGAGAGGGGGCAATTCATAGTAAATCAGGTCATTTTTTTCGTTTAATAGATGAAAGAAGTAGTTTAATTGCTTCATTATCCGATACGTGCAATACATTGGTATATTGTCCTAAAGTAATACGTGAGTTAGCGGAAAAAATTCTTAGCAAGGAAATAAGCTTTTCAGATGTTGTTGTGCCAGTAGTGAAGGAATGGAGAGTCGATCAAATATTATTCACTTCTAGGCTTCAATGATGCGGTTTTGATCGATTTGCTAATCTCCCTAGCTTGATCGAATTGGTCGCCAGGTTTAATTAAACAAATTGACATCCGTTGTATGAAAATTAGAATGTCGCCCAGCATGTCTGAACGTATTAAATTCTTGCATTATGACAAGACTGGAAACATTGGTGATTTTCTTTGCTCGCCAAGGCATTATTTCGACTTCACGGCCAACCGCGATACTTTGATCGTAGGTGGAGGTGCTTCCAACGGTTTTTTTGCAAGTCGAGCGCGCAGGCATCGTGCAAATGTTCGAGTGGGCTGGGGAATCGGACAAAGTTGGCGTTTCGACAGCCCGCCTGGATTCCTTGCGATCTGGATTAGTCAACTAAAGAGACGATTTTGCTACGATTTGGTATCTACCCGTGACCCGTTACTATCCAACATGAAATTGCCGTTAGTGCCTTGTGTTAGTGTTTTTCACCCTATCACGGAAATTCCCTGTGGAGAGAAAGTTGGTGTTTTTCTGAATGCCAATAGCTCGGTATCCGGTAGTATTTCTGATGATACGAGTTTTCTTGAAGACGCATACGGTAAACCTGTGATCCGCGCCATTAACGTAGGTGAGGTGGATAAGTTCATGGAAGCATTTCGCCAGACCGAGCTCTTGATTACAAATTCGTATCATGCCGCATACTGGGGATTGCTGTCTGGTCGGCGTGTGCATGTGATCGGCTATTCATCCAAATTTAACAGTCTGCTGGCCTTGTTTGGATTCGGGCCGGAGCGGGTGATTGCAGTTGAGCGCGGAAATGTGGAGGAACTGGAACGAGCCATTCATAGTTGCCCAGCGCTCGAACCACTCCAGTGCGATGACCCCGCTGGAATGCGGAGTCGATTCCGCTCACTGAATCTCGATTTCTCGAAAAAGCTCGAAGAGTTTGGCATACGCGCGAGTCTCCGTGTTAGCTAATAGTCTGCATTCAGTGTTCAATGTGTCGTAAGTGAATAGCGCATGGAAAGCTGCTACATTGAGTAGGTTTCATGCGTAGCCCCGATTTAGGCATAGGGATTTTTTCCGAGAAAAGCTGAAGCTATGATCGTCTTAAGACGCAGATAATTTCTTAAGAATATCTGCACCTAAATGGTAATGCCAGTTTGTGGCCATGAGGTTGAAGTTATTGTAGGGGGGGGCTAGAATTGTATCAGAGTTTAGGCTCAAGCGGATGATGCGCTGATTTTCAGTAAGTTTTGTCAACATACCCTCTTGTAGCTCTTGGGGAGACACGCAAGACGGACTGAATGTTGCCACGGGGCGTCCAGAGGCTATTGCTTCGCAAATCATCGATGCGCTGTCTTCGGTGACGATAATAGCCTCGGCTTTTCCCATGATGGCTGCAATGCTGGCGTGTTCGCTTTTGTTCGCATCTGTGTGCCATAATCCTAACGCTAGTAATCCTGAGGTTTCTAACGTGTTTTTCCAGCATAGCTCAGCAGCGGAACCCGTTCTTCTTGAGCTAGTGGCTATGATCTTGACTCCCGCATTATGTGCTTGTTCCACGATTTTTAGGGCGCACTTTTGATGATCGGCTAGTGTCCAGTTGTAGCCAGAGCCGTTGCCGCCAATGAGTATTGTCCAATATCGGTTTGTGAAATGACTTAGTTCAGAGTGTGCAGCTTGAGTTGCCATGTCGTGATCAAATTCAGATGGGAGGAATTCTAATGGATAAACTCGTGTATTTTCTGAATGGATGACACGTGGGAGGATCGTAAAACTGTTCATTTTGCAAACACGGTTCGAACCTAGATAGATGTTTTTCGCGTTGTGCTTTTTGGTTAAAACGGCATTGGCCCATTCTGTTGCGCCTCCAGCAGAGATTAGTAAATCAAATGGCTCAATAGTTGTACTATGGATGCAGAATTTTAAAGATGAGATGGGGAGGCGAGGTAGGATGTTCCTGAAACATCCAGGGCGCCAGGTAATTGGGATTTTTTGGATGGATAAATCAGCATGAAGTGAAAGGGCTTTTAAGACCCCTTTTGCTTTGGTCAGGTGCCCAGGTTTTTTGTCCATTAACCAGCATACGCGAATGTTCATAGTTTTGATGAAGTGGATTTAATACTGATAGCTCATCAATGAAATTTCTCGATGGAATAGATTCGCGATTTTTTGCTTTGTTTCTTCATCATAATACTGTTGGTAGTTGCCGAGCTTTTCCTGTTTGATCCCAGTTTTTTCACGAGGGATTATTCCCGTAAATGGGATGTCTAGACGCTGGCATAATAATGGGAATGAAGTTTGAAAGGATTCATAATCTAAAACTTCATCGACAATGCATTGCTCTTCATCAAAATAAAGTCTAGCATCAAGAGGTAGGCGATGTGATTTATTTAATACATATTCGCGGAAGGATGGCATGCTCCTGTTTTGTCCGTTTTTTTTCCAATTGTAGTATGATACAACTTTAGCCCAAGGGTTGCGCTCATAGCAAAACTTGTGATAGCTGTTCCAGATTTCTTCTCCGATGAGCTCCCGCACTCTCGATGCTGGCATGTGCTCATAATACCAGCTCCCAATGAGTTTTGAGTGGCGATGAATGCATTTACGTAATAATCTCGATTTGGCGTAGGTTTTTGCGAGGAGATGTTGATCGTGGAAATTTTTGGGAATGGCTGTATTCCAGTTGGACTCCATGGGGGTGATGATGTCCTGGAGTCCGCACAGTGGGCCTAGTGCGCTTTCCATGCTGCTTCCAGCAGTTTTGTGCGTTTTAATGAAAATGAATTTGTATCGATGGCTGACAATCATTTTTGTGTAATGGTGATGCTTATGGGCGTTGTGCAGTTGTGACTGAGTTATTTGAAATCAAATTGGTGTAAACTTGGATTGTTTGAAATAACATTTTTTCTAAAGTGAATGAGTTTTCAAGCGGCGGTAGCGGTGCTTGAATGATCCATGACGCGATCAGTTCAGCGGCAGCTTTCCAATCACCAGGCGGAATATTTCCATCGGGAAACAATGCATCGAGTTGCTCGGCGACTCCACCATGATGGTACGCGGCGACGGGTCTCCCTAAGCCCATGGCTTCTAGGCTCACGCGCCCGAATGCTTCGGGATCAAGCGATAAGCTGACGACGGCATCGGATACTGACATGACTTCGCGCAAATCTGTGCGATCGCCCAGAAATGTAATGTGCTCGGTGATCTTTAAGGTTTCGATCAAGGCACGAAGTTCGATAGCGAATTCTTGTTTTTTCGGATGGCATGAGCCTGCAATGGTTCCGTGGACAGGAAGATTTTTTTGACGTAATGCATGGATGAGATGGCAAAAATGTTCGTGGCCTTTCCAGCGCGAAATACGACCTGGTAAGTTGATGTGATACTTGCCATGGAGTTGCGGGTATTGCGCCTTCCAGCGGTCGAGCCATTCGTTGCTTGGTTGGTAGTCAGGTCGATAGAAGTTGTTAGATATGCCGCGATGAATGACGGTAATACGGTCAGGGTCGACAGGATAATGCTTGAGGATGTGTTGCTTGATAGACTCCGAGACGGCAATGATTTGCTCGCCGCGCGTCATGATCCATGAGTAGGCATTGACGGAATAAAATCCGTGGAAGGTGCTTACGAAGCGTGGTCGAGATGAGCGGGGCAGTGATTTCCAGGCAAGCCAAGCGATCCAAGCAGGTACTCGAGAGCGAACATGGATGATGTCTGGTTTCTCATTGAGAAATATTTTGCGCAAGCTGGCGACTAGAAAAAATGTAGCGAAACTCTTGCGGTGGATTGGCAATGTGATGTGTCGAGTGCCTTGTTCGGCAAGACGCTGAGTGAGACGTCCGCCGTGAGAGATGACGATTGATTCGTGCCCGATTTTCACCAAATGTTCGGCTAGCTCGCAGGTGCCGCGTTCGACACCTCCTGAGTTGAGTTCAGGAAGAATTTGGATGATTTTCACAGACGATGAGGATATAATGATTGCAACAAAAGTTGAGCGCAGCGATCGGCTTCACGCAATGGCGAGGATGCGGGAAGCTGATGACATTTTTGCCAATCGGAAAAAAATGCAGCTTGCTGATGCGCGCAAAGCTGCTCTACAGCGCGCGAGATTTTAGAGAGATTTTTGAGTGGTGGCAAGGGTAGGATTCCAACAGATGCGCGGCTGCTTAGGGCTTCATAAATCATGGAAACAGAGTCCTGTGTAACCCAAGCTTGATCAACATCGGCAAGTTGTGCTGGAAGCCAATCGGGTGTCGTTTGTTGGTGTGGGTGTATGGTAAGCTGCAGTGAGGAAATGGTGTCGAGAAAGCCAAGTGGCGTGCGGCGTGAGTCAGTGAGATGCCATTCTAGCGCCGAGTTCGCGACGATTTCAGAAATAGCACGTTGCAGTAGTTCTCCATCCCACGCAAATTCCTTGGATGGCCCGCCGATCATCATCAGCCCACGATTGCTTGTTGATGTACCTGCTTGAATACGATTCAGGGCGCCGATTGTTGGGATGATGTAACAGGGATGATCAGCGCCCTTGAGATCGTGTTGTGGAATGAGGCAGGCATCAAATAGTGCGCAAGGAAGACTGGGTTTCATTAACACCACTGTGGGTGCAGCAAGTTTTTTTCCAAGTGTCAGCAAGGCAATATGAGTGGCATGACCTGCGGCGATGATGACATCAGGATGAGGTAATGCTTTGGCCTCTTTTAGTATCTGGATGCTGGAGGAAAATGGATTGCGAGTGGTGACGTCGATGACAAGGATGTGCGATAAAGTGAGGCGTGCGATCGCCTCGGCTAAACCGAGACACTGATTGCGATGTCCCGGTTTGCCATCAGAGAGCACGAAAATTTGCAAGGCGTTTTGCATGGTCGATCAAGTATCTGAGAGGGCTTTGCTGCCGAGCGCATCAATGAAGTGATTCCATGTTGATGATTCTTTCAGCGATGTTGCTGGATGGGGGATAGGAGTGGATAACGGAGCAGAGTTTTTTTGAGAAAATCCAGCGCTCCAAGGAATGTTAGTAGTTTTCCGGACATCAAAATGTTCACTAGGATCTGTGAAGAACAGCACCATGTCTATGGGGTAGATCTGCTGTTGATCCAAGATTCGCAGGTAATCACGCAAAGTCACGTCTTTTGGAAGATCGATCTGATTAGCTCTTTGGTCATGGAAATCAATCGGAGCATTCATAATCAAAAAACGGTAGTCATTTTCTTGCTTTACTAATTGCTTAACAGCAGGCAGGGCTGCATGATAAATTTCGGGATCACTTGACAATACTATGACGATCTGCCAAGGTTTAGTTTGTAAATTCTTCGTCTTTGACGTTCTCGTTTGGCGTACTAAAAATGGTTGCTTGACGTTTAACTTCCAGCGATTATGCAGCCAGAATCCGTCGCTGCGGCTGGTGCTGAGCGATGTTTCAATACCACGCATGATGGAAGTGGTATCGCATGGCTCATGATCTGGATGCCTTCGGAGATCCACATGCCAATGAGCGGAGCCGGTTTTCGTCATGGAAACATAAAAAATGACAGCACCAGTTCTTTTGTGGAGGATCTCCAAGAGTGGCGTGCAAGAAGTATTCCTGCCGAAAAATGGCATACAAATGCCAGAATTGCCCGCGTTTTGGTCAGCGAGTATTCCGAGCAATCCCCCAATACGCAAGTGAGCACAAGCTTGCGAAAAACCTTCTTTGTTAGAAAAAAGCTTTGTTCCCGAGCTTGTGCGACGCATTTTCGTCATGCGATTCATCAAAGGGTTGTTGAGGGGGCGAAAAAAAGCGGCACTGGACCTAGTTGGAGCTAGCAATGCATTAAGTCGGGCTAGGATTTCCCAGTTGCCCATATGAGCCAAAGCCAGCAAAATGCCTTGAGGAGAAGATTCTAGACACTGCTGCATCTGTTGTAAGCCTGAAATGGAAACGTGCGATGAAATTTTTTTGTCGTTCATCAATGCCAACTTCATGCCTCCGATTAGATTTGCGGAATTTGTTTCAAAGACCGATTGAGACAATTTTAGAATTTCATCATAATGTAGCGTGTCTCCCCAAGCAATTCGGCAGTTCCTGATTACGGTTTTGCGCCGAGACTTTAATAAAATCCAGGCGATTCTGCCAAGCGCGGTCGAGAGTCGATCCACATAACGGGCAGAAATAAATCGCAAACAGGTTTCGAAAATTTTCACAAACGTGTATTCGAACCAGTGAGAAATGCTAGGTTTTGTGGGAATAGTGCTCAAGGCGGTCAGAGCTTTTGCTATTTTTTTCTGATTTGCAAGTGGTAATAACAAATCATTAATAGTCAACATTTGTAAATCTTTTTCTGAAATGCACATCTTCCATTAGCAAAATATTCGGTAATTACGAGTTTTCGCCTGTTATGACATTGTCCGAAAAACTGAAACTAGCAACAGGATCGCGCTTGCTGGAGCGGATTGCCTCGGTGTTTTCCCAACAGCAGCAATGGCTACTGCCGCTGCAGAAATCTCGCTATCTGCTGGTGGATTGCCGATTTAAGATGGGGGACATTGCCGCGAACAGAAGGCTGTTTCGAATTTGGCAAGCCCGCGGCCAGCGCAGGATTGATTCGCCCAGTGTTCGTCATCGCGAATGCGGGAAGGGCTTCATTGTCGATCAATGAGACTTTTGCAGAAGCTCAGCAGTTTAGTGTGTCCATTTTGCCGCAAAGTTCGGCGCCCGCCCCTCGATGGTGTCGTTCTGCTGAAGTAAAATCGTGTGATCGGATTGATTTACAATTACGAGATTACTGAATATGTTTTCATTTTGCCTCGCCAATGCACAGGCTTCTGATTCTCGCATTCCTTGCACCTTACATGAAAACAAAAACGTCCGGACTTTTCATTGGGATTCTTATCATGGGAGCAATTCTGTTAGGATTCCAAATTGTTCGTAATTCGGGTTCTAGTCCGAGTAAGCCCGAGCAGGGCAACGAGCAGCTTAGAGCTGTAATTAAGCCTGCGGCATCGTCACAAGACAGAACGAAAGGCCCCACGAGCTCTCGTAATGACCAAAGCCGCCCACGTCCTGCAACAGTAGATCCAGAATTGGCAGATGCGGAAATCAGTCGACTTCTTTCCGACGAAAAAGTGCCTGTTCTGCAAGCGGCTAAAGGTTTGTTAGCCATCGCTGCTGATTCAAGAGTTGATGCCAAAATAAGAGCTGATGCGCTGCAGCATGGATTGACCCTCATCAGCGATGAGGACTATGCGGAACTCGCCCTTCCTGAACTGGAGGCCAATTATTTTGATTCTCCGGAAATGCAGCGCATTGCGCTAGACGATGGATACAACCGCGATGACCTTGCAAAATTGCCCTCTACTCTAGCTTTGATGAAGCACACGTCAGGAGAGATCCAGCAAGAAGCCATCGAGCTTCTGGCTTTCATTACGAACGAGGATGAATCCATCGGGGCTAACTACGATAAATGGAGTAGCATTGTCACCGAGCATTTGCTGCAAAATACCGATGAAGAATAAATCACGATTTGCTTGTAAAGTGCTAGTTTATTTAGTATCGATTGCGCCACGCTCCCGTAGTTCAATGGATAGAACGGCCCTCTCCTAAAGGGTAGATACAGGTTCGATTCCTGTCGGGAGCATTTTCTTTGGCCATGTATCCTACCGTTACGTTCATCGGCGAGTGAAGGAAGTTGACACGATTTTTGCTGGATTAATCAAGTTCGGATGGTTAGTTTTTCTGCGCGATGTCTAATTCCAGCAAACCAGTTTTTCTCTATGACACCACCCTTCGTGACGGCACGCAGGGCGAGGGCTTTCAACTTTCTGGATTGGACAAACTGCGTATTGCCGAGCGATTGGATCAATTTGGCATCGACTACATCGAAGGCGGATGGCCGGGATCAAACCCTAAGGACGTCGAGTTTTTTCGTGAGGCGAAAAAGCTCAAGCTGACTCATGCTAAGCTGGCGGCCTTTGGCTCGACACGTAGGGCTGATGTGGCCGTAGAAAATGACCCGCAAGTGGCACTGTTGCTCGATGCGGAAACACCCGTTGTAACGATATTTGGCAAGAGCTGGGATCTGCATGTCACCGAGGTGTTGCGCACGACTGTTGAGGAAAATCAGGCGATGATCCGCGATACGGTAGCCTATCTGAAAAAGCATGGTCGCGAAGTGGTCTATGATGCTGAGCATTTTTTCGATGGCTATAAAGCAAATGCCGAACATGCGCTGGCTACCTTACAAGCTGCTGCGGATGGTGGTGCTGATATTTTGGTGCTCTGCGATACCAATGGAGGCACCTTGCCGCATGAGGTTGCTGAAATTTGCCAAATTGTTGGCCAACGCATTCCCAGTGTGCCAATCGGCATTCATACGCACAACGATTGCGAGCTTGCTGTGGCGAATGCTGTGGCCTCTGTTCAAGCTGGTGCTGTGCAGGTGCAGGGCACAATCAATGGCTATGGCGAGCGCACTGGTAATTGTAACCTCACTTCGCTGATTCCCATTCTGCAACTCAAGATGAATCTGGACGTCACTCCTCATTTGGAGAAAATGCTGGATCTTTCCTACTTCGTGGATGATGTCTCGAACAACCCGCATTTCGCTCGTGCTCCATTTGTGGGTCGTACCGCCTTTGCGCACAAAGGTGGCATGCACGTGAATGCCGTGCAAAAACTAGCACGCAGTTATGAACACATTCGCCCCGAGCAAGTGGGCAATTCGCAAAACATTTTGGTTTCCGAGCTTGCAGGTCAATCAAACATTTTGATCAAAGCTGAACAAATGGGCTTACCCCTGGAAAAAGGTTCAACTGCCGCGAAAAACTTGCTGCAAAGCGTGAAAGAGTTGGAAAATATCGGCTACTCGTTCGAGGCCGCGGGAGGTTCATTAGAGCTGCTCATTCGTAAAGAAACGGGAGCTTATCAGAAACCCTTCGATCTCAAAGAATACCATACAAGTTTCCGTCAATATCGCGATGGTCACTCACCAGTTTGTGAAGCTACCGTAAAGGTGTTTGTCAATGACATGCCCGAGTATACTGTGGCTGAAGGTCATGGCGTGGTGAATGCGCTTGATGTCGCTTTGCGCAAAGCGTTGTTATCCTTTTATCCTGAACTCGCTCGTGTGACTTTGGTGGACTACAAGGTCCGGATACTGGATGGTCATGATGCAACGGCATCGAAGACTCGCGTTTTGATCGTCTGCTCTGACGGCGAGGACAACTGGGGCACAGTTGGGGTCTCCGAAAACATCATTGAAGCAAGTTGGATCGCTTTGGTTGATGGTCTTGATCTGTTTTTGCAACGTTGTCTCAAGTAATTTTGTGAATTGTCATAATTTATTGCAAGATTTTATCCCAGGCGCGTATTAATTCATTACATGAAACACACACTCAGCTTCTTTGCCTTACTTGCTATGCCTTTGGTTGCCGCTGAACCTGTGAAAATCTTTGACGGCAGCACGCTTGCCGGCTGGAAAGCAAAAGGTCCTGAGACATACTGGTCGGTACAAGATGGTGCCATCGTAGGCAAAAGTGATGAGAAAAAAATCGGCTCGATTCTATGGACGGAAGCTTCCTACAAGGACTTTGTGCTCGAAGCTGAATTCCGTTTTACGGGGCATGTCGACTCTGGATTTTTCCTGCGAAATGAGAGTGAACAAATCCAGCTTGGTATTTCCGGTTCACTCAAGCGTGATCTTTCGTGTTCTCCCTACATCGGTAAAAAAGGTCGTTATCCTGTTGAGGCCGTTGGCGTAAAGGAGTTACTCAAAGAAGGTGAGTGGAATAAGATCAAGATTGATGTGACCGGCAAGAAATACATCGTTACTCTTAACGGCAAGCAAGTGCTCGACTACACGACAGATGAGATCTTGGAAAGTGGCCCAATCGGCCTGCAAGTGCATCCTGGATTGATGATGGAAATTCATTTTCGCGAGCTCAAGATCACGCAGAAGTAATCCGCTCGGATGTGGCCTTGTTCAAGCGTAGGTGCAAAAAATTCGACAAGATGATAATCGCTGCACCTGCGTAAAATGCAGGGCGCAGAGAATGATAATCGTGGAATAGCAATGCTCCAAGAATGATGCCGTGGATTGGCTCGAAGTTCATCAAAAGATTGCAGGTATATGCAGTCACTTTTTTGAGTAAATGCGTATGGAATGCATGGGCAAATACCGTGCAGACAATGGCTAGAAAGAACATCCACAGGAAGTCCATCGGTTGCCAATGGAAAAGTGTCGCGTATGGAGCAAGGAGGGGGTGAACCAATAGCGCGGCTAGGCACGCTCCGGGCATTTCCCACAGCAAAATGGTCTCTGGTGCAGTTCCTGACAATACGAGCCTGCGATTGAGCACGGGGAAGATCGATGCTAGAAATGCACCAATGATTGCAAGCGTCAATCCAAGGAGGTATTGAGTTTCAAAGCCTGCGATCAATGCTAGGCCGATTGCTACGAGAATGCCTAACATTACCTCGGACTTTACAACTTTCGTGCCGTTTAACCAAGGCTCAGTGAATGCTGTGAATAGGGAGATCGAAGCAAAGCCTGTGAGGCAAATGGATATGTTAGAAACTTTCAGGCTACCGTAAAAGAATAGCCAATGCGCTCCGATCAATACGCCGATGCCCAGCATTTTTTTCGCTTCAGCTGGACTTGTGCGCAAAGGTGCTTTGCGCCGAATTAGCAACCATAAAGCCATCACGAGCGCGGCGATGCCTGTACGCCACGCAACTAAGCTGGTTGTATTGAGGCTCAATAATTGACCAAAAACACCCGTCAATGCTAGCAAAAATACTAGCAAGTGCATTTGCAGCGTTGGTGAGAGAATCATGACGATCAACTCGCGACGAGGGCGAATTTTAGTTCACCTTCGGATACAACTTCGCCGTTGACGAGACAACGGGCGCGGGTTTGGCCGATGGAGCCGCGGATTTTGATCACTTCGGCCTCGATGAACAAGGTATCACCGGGGAGAACTGGACGCCGCCATTTGACGCTGTCGGCGCTCATGAAGTAGCCAATTTTTCCTTGGTTTTCCGGTTTGCGCAGCATGAGCACGGAGGAAACTTGCGCCATGGCTTCGAGCTGCAGCACACCAGGCATCACGGGATGTCCGGGGAAATGTCCAGGGAAAAACGGCTCGTTCATCGTTACATTCTTGATGCCTGTGCACTTGGTATCGCCCTCGAAATCAATAATACGATCCACTAACAAAAATGGATAGCGGTGTGGCAAAATTTTCAACACATCGTGAATGTCCAAGACAGCTTCACCTTTAGGAATGTTGATCGGTGGAACCATCGAACGCATCCGGCTGTATTCGCGCTTCACAGTGGCAGCCATCTGCGTGTTTGGTCCATGGCCTGGCTTGACGGCGATGACGTGACCGAGAATGCGTTTACCCGAAAGCATCAAGTCACCGATGAGATCGAGTGCTTTGTGACGGGCGAATTCGTTCGGGTAGCGTAGGGCTTCCTTAGACATCACTTCGTTGCCGCGAACCACCACGGCGTTTTCGAGCGAACCACCTTTGATGAGTCCTTTATCGAGCAAGGGCTTGACGTCCTCGTAATAGACAAAAGTGCGGGCAGGGGCGATTTCACTTTCGTAGAGCTCAGGTGTGACCTCGCTGGAAAAATATTGAGTGAAACGCCCATCGGGGCCGACGTTGGTCACAGAAACGCGAAATGTTTTGCTAGGCACAATCGTGACGATGCTGCCATCACCACTTTCTTGGTGGATCGGCTCACGGATTTCCCATACCTTGCGCGGGGCTTTTTGCGCCACGATACCTGCTTTTTTGATTAGCTCGACAAAGGGACGTGAGGAGCCATCGCCAATCGGTGGTTCGTTGGCATCCATCTCGATGATCGCATTGTCCACGCCCATTCCTGTAAGTGCAGAAATGACATGCTCGACGGTGTGAACTTTTACGGATCCTTGTGCCAAAGTCGTGGCGCGTTCTACCGTCTGCACTTTGTTGACATCGGCATCGATGAACGGCTGATCCGGCAGGTCAATGCGACGAAATTTGAAACCGTGCCCCTCAGGTGCGGGTTTGATCGTGAGAGAAACTTTTTGTCCTGTATGCAGAGAGGTTCCCTCCAATGTAGCGGAAGATGCAAGTGTGTGTTCAAGTTCGGTGGCCATGCGAGCAAGCCTTTTAGGCGAAAAACCATTTAGTGCCAAGCTTGTTTTTTGACGAAGTATGAGCGACTAATAAGACGCGACTTCGTGTGATACAAAAAGAAAAAACTTTAGCCAAAGTAGCTTGGCCCTCTTGCTGGTTAGGGCCTGTTGTTGTGTGAATTCTTACATATGACGCAGCCAACCGCAGAGGCAAAGCCAATCGGTCTGCTAACGAAGCTGGTCATCGGTTGACGAATCTCTTCCGCACAGAGATTCGCCGCTGCGCGGCACGTCGTTACACTCCTGTCTAAAACGCCTACAAGCCTTCAGCGTTTTTCTTGCGGTAACGGTCTGCAACGTGTGCAATTCAGCTACCTTTTCTATTCATCCAAACGCATCAATCCCGCTTTGGCGGGATCCAGTCACTCCAAGAACTGTTTTCTGCCAACCACACTCACATGTCATGCAAGACTAACATGCAAGCGTCAAAGAGAATCAGACGCGCGACTTAACCAGTGGAGTGCTATCAACAATCAACAAATTGATTTTGGCAAGCAAGCATCATTTTTGCTATATTCCATCGTGAATATTTGTAAAAAAATCCCCGCAGGGCGAAAACCGTGCGGGGATGGTGAGCGCAAATTGGTTACTCGCCGATGGATACGGGCGGCGTCACGGCTTGCACTGGTTGGCTCGTTTGAATGGTTGGCTGGCCTGGAAACGATGGCTGAGTATTGGCCGCGGCGGCATCGGCTGGTTTGCTGAGCAATTCAGCACGACCTTTGAGGAGGGCATCGACGGTGTACTTTGCCACTTCGTAAACTCGCGTTTGTAGGGATTGTTCCTTTTGAAGTTTTTCCTGCAAGGTTTTCTGAGTGGCTTTAAATGCCTCGTCTTTACTCTTGGCGTCTTCAGGTTTTTCATCAGCTGCTTTGACGCGTTCTTTCGGGAAATTGGCTGCAACTTTGACGCTCAGATGATAGGCTTCTTCTGCAGTAGGCGGTGCTTCTTCAGGCTTGGCGAGGGCATCGGGAACTTTCACAGCTGGCTTGGCAACGAGTGTGATGGTATAGGTAAAGCCATCGATGGTTTCAATGGTGGCAACGCGGCGGTCTGCTGCTTTTTCGATGGTGGTAACATCAGTGCCGCTGGCGACATCTTGAAAGTTGGCTCCCGCGAGTATGGTCTTGAGCGGAGCGGTGATGGCGGTATCGAGTGTTTCGTTAGGCTTGGCGCCGTCTAACGTGAACTCGGCATTTTCATCGGCGCGGGTCAGTTTCCAGTCGATGGCATCGGCTTGGCCTGTGGGACTGATGGTGATGGATTTGATTTTCTCGATGTTGAAAAATGTGGTATCGAGCCAATCCTTGGCGTTGACCGATGCGGTGGGGAAGCTCTCGCTGGTGACGTAGATGCCTGAGGTATCGGCTTCGTTTTGGATGTAGCGGCCACCGCTATCTGAGTCCTTACCGAGGAATAATATGGCGATGTTTTTGTTCGCGGCATTCGAGAAGTTCAGTTGGGTGCCGTGTTTTTCTTGGCTAGTGGCGGAGAGGTCGATGCCGAAGCGTTTGCCGTAAGTGGGGCCTGCTTCGATGGCATTGTTGACTTTCACCTGCTCAATGGTACGCAGCAGGTTGTTGATGGTGCTGACGTTGGCGGGATAATCGCCGCGCTCAGCGACAACCCAGCCGGATTCTTTTTTCGTGAGGGTGACGGATTTTTCGAAGCCCTTGAGTTGGATGCTGGCAACTTGATCGGCGGGGAATGAATCGAGCAAAGTCTGACCGCGGCTGCGCTCAGTATTCGCTTTGCCGGAGACAGGAGCACGGAGCTTGAGCGTGGTCACACTAATGCCTAGAACGAGTGCGATGACCCAGAGGATGATGACTGATTTTTTCGACATAATCTTGTATTGGTTGGGAAATGTGGGAAAATGGATGATTAGCGAGCGCGGGCGGATAGACGACGGAATAAGGCAACGCCAATGCCTGCCAACAGAACTAAGCCGGGTACGACTCCGAGGTTGAGTCCGATGATGCGGGCGGAAAGCTTGTCTTTCTCGCGTTTGAGGTCTTTGTATAGCTCGCGGATTTTCTTGTTGGCATCGGTGACTTCAGCACGGAATTGTTTTTCCTCTTCTTCTTGTGCGGTGGAGAGGCGCAGGTCTTTGGAGGAATCGCGTGATTGGGTCAACTCGGTAAGGCGATCTTGTGCGGCTTTGAGTTTGTTTTGCAGTTCTTTCTGCTTGTCTTGCATGGCGTTCTCGGCATTGGCTTCCATTTCACGGATAAGGGTGAATGGACGGCGAATGGAGGCACGGCTGCGGGCACCAATGAGGTCAGCAGAGGAGGCTGCTTGGTCAATGATGTTGAGCAGGAGCACGGAGTTACCGTTGTAGGGCATTGCAGCTTGCATGCCGCCCATGTTTTGAATGCGATAGGCACCTTGGTTTGAGAATGCATCGGTATCGGCAATGATGAAGACATTGGAGTCAGAGATACCTTCCTTGAGCCATGCAGGTTTTGCGGGTTCGGCTTCTTTTTTCTCGTCGGCCTTGTCATCTTTTTTCTCGGCATTTGCCTCATCGTCGGGCGGAGTTTCGCCTGGTTTGCCATTGGGGAATGCAGTTTTGAATTTACCGCTCAGACGAAGAACGAGGTCATACGCGCGGCGGTTTTCAAAGGTGACATTGGGGCTGAATTGAGAGGCTGCCATTGAGTCGGTCAGTCCAGCTTGCACGGAGGACTTTACAAGTGTAGAGGAAGCGAGGCCGTTGTTGCCTTGATTGGTAATGGCTCCTGGAAGGATGAAGAAGAGGTCGTTAAGATTTTTGGTAATGACGTCGTCTTTGTCAGGCATGGCTTCCTTGGGCAGGCTGAGTGCTGAGTAACCTGGGCGATTGCCTTGGAGGATAGTACGGTATTTCGCATCGGCTAGGGTTTGGCTGCTCTCAAAGCTGATATTCCATGCCGGGAGAAGAGTTGGGAGTGTGGAGGATGTGGGAATACCGCCGCCGCCCATGCCCATCATCGGGTTGCCTTGCGCGGTAGCTGCGGCATCGAATGAATAGGCATCGAGCGCGGCGATGAGTGTGCCTCCTTTGAGCAGGAATTGATCAATCAAAAATTCGGTCTCGGGAGCAATACCAGCGGGGTGGATAAGGAGTAGCACTTTGATATCACTAGGGATCTCGGTGGCGGTGAGCTCGATGTCCTTGACTTTGAATACTTGTCCGAGCTGCTGATAAATGACCCAGCCTTGTTGGGGTGGTTGGCCAGGCATTTGTGCGGGGCCGCCTTTGAGAGGGAGGGCAGACATGACGCCGATGATGGGTTTTTCTACTGCTATCACCTCGCCAATGGCTCGTGAAAGGGTGTATTCAAACATGGTCTCCTGTTCATCGAGCGATTGCACATCGAAGGGATCAATATTGATGCGGCTATTTTGCTCAAGGCAAGAGATGGCGAGTCCGAGCGAGACGTTTTCGTATTGATTGATGTTTTGCGTCTGGATGCCATCGAGATTGGCGGAGTCTTCGGCGTCGGTATCGGGCTGTGGATCGAGGTTTTCGACGCGCAATTTACCCTCGGGAGCTAGGTTTGCATACTCTTTCAGGATGTCATCGATACGGCGAATGAACAGCTTGGTCTCGCGTGGTAGTGCTTCATTTTTGCGCGAAGCATAGTAGCGGATCGTGACGGGGGCATCGAGTTTTTCCAAGATGGTTTTGGAGCCCTTTGATAGCGTGTGAACGCGATCCTCGGTAAAATCAGCGCCTTTGGTGCCAAAGGAGGTGAGAGAGATGAGCCAGTTGGCGAGGAACGCGATCAACACAAGCGCGGCGATGCCAAAGGCTGCACGCACGACGGGATGAGTGGTTTTGGGATGATGCATGAGAATTGGTTGGTTGAAGAGAAAAAAAGAGGTTACTAAAACAATTAGGCTCGCTTGGCGGAGAGGATGGCGGAGGTGCCGAGCAGGCAGGTGATGATGATGGAGCTGAACCAGACCATGTCCTGGAATCGGAATAAGCCGCGTGTTAGAGAGCGGAAGTGATCCCAGACGCCAAGCGAGGTGAGGGCCTCGACGAGGAAGTCGATGCGGAATTTCGCGAGTTCGCGGGTGAAAGCTTCATAACCGCAGAGGACCATCATGACGCAGATGGCGACAGAGACGATCAAGCATACGACTTGGTCGCGGGTGCAGGCACTGACCAACATCGTAATGGCGAGAAAGACGCAGCAGGTGAGGTAGGAGCCGAGGTAGCCGGAGAAGATGCGCCAATTATCAGGCTCGCCGAGGTAATTGACGGTGATGATGATGGGGAAGGTAAGGACGAGGGCGACGAGCCAAACGAAGGCGGCTGCTAGGTATTTACCGATGATGGCGGTCCACGGCGGAATCGGGAAAGTGCCAAGGAGTTCGAGAGTGCCGTTGCGTTGTTCATCGGCCCATAGCTTCATGCCAACGGCAGGTGCCAGAAGCATGTAGAGCCATGGGTGCCAGAAAAGGAAGGACCATTCAAGATTGGCATCACCGGCGAGGATGAAGGACCCGAAGGTGAAATTGAACAGCAATGATATGACGAGGAAGATCAGAATGATCGCGTAGGCTGTGGGTTGGGTGAAATAGGAAATGAGTTCGCGTTTGAGAATCGTCCAAATGTGTTTCATATGATGAGGAACTGGTTTGGGTTAAATTGGGAATTAGGCCGCAGTGTGGGCGCTGTCGTGAGTGGTAAGGGTCCGGAAAAGATCGTGGAGTGATCCTGTGGGGCTTTGTTTTTTGAGCTCAGCGGGTGTGCCATCGGCCACAATCACACCACGGTCGACGATGACGGCGCGGGTGCAGGAGGCATCGACTTCTTCGAGGATGTGGGTAGAAAACAAAATGGTCTTGGTCTCGCCGAGGCGTTTGATCAATTGGCGGACTTCGTGTTTTTGGTTGGGGTCAAGACCGTCGGTGGGTTCATCGAGAATGAGCACGGCGGGATCGTGAAGGAGAGCTTGGGCAAGGCAGGTGCGGTGGCGGTAGCCTTTCGAGAGCGTGTCGATGGATTGCTTGGCGACACTTTCGAGAAAACAAGTCTCGATGGCTTTCTCTACAGCACTTTTTTTCGCAGCTCCGCTCAGGTTGCGGATATCAGCACAGAAATTGAGAAATCCGGTGACTGTCATATCATTGTAAAGTGGTGCGGACTCGGGCAGGTAGCCAATCTGCGCTTTGGCGAGGTAGGGGGCATCGATGATGGAGTGGCCGCATACTCGGGCATCGCCGGAACTGGGCGTGATGAATCCGGTGATCATGCGCATGGTTGTCGATTTGCCGGCGCCGTTAGGACCGAGAAATCCAAGCACTTCGCCTGGTTTGACGGTGAATGACAGGTCCTTGACAGCGTACTTTGGTCCAAAATGCTTGGTCAGGTTTTCTACTTCGATCATAGTTCGGGTTGATAAATGGTTGAATCAAATGGTAATTGTTTTAGCGATTCTGGTGAGCGTTTTTGTTTGAGAAAATGGGTTCATTGCAAAAAAATTCTGCAAAAATCATTGGCAGGGGCGTTTTATGAACTTTCGCGGAATTTCTCGAAAACTTGCCTTTACAAATTGTGTGTTGCTCTGCATATTTGCGCGCTCATGACTCTTCTCGGTATCAACTATTTGAATGTCAGCATCACGGCGTTGTTGGTGATTTACGTTTTCGTTTGTTTGTTTATGATCCTTCTGGTGTTGATGCAACGTCCTAAGCAAGAAGGCCTTGGCGCCGCATTTGGTGCTAACACGACTGATCAATTGTTCGGTGCGAGGACGACAAATGTTTTACAAAAAGGCACAGTTTACATGGCGGTGCTGTTTTTCGTTTTGACCCTTACTTTGGCGATCTTGATGCAGCGGAAGAGCAAAATCAATTCTCTAGCGAAGACTGATGAGCCTGCGGCAGTGATCGAAGAAGTGCAAACTCCAGTCGCTACATCGCTGAGCGAAGAACTGGAGGCTACAGCCACGGCGACGACAGCTCCAGTGTCCGTGCCTGCGGAAGCGGCAGCTCCAGTGTCCGTGCCTGCGGAAGCGGCAGCTCCTGAGGCTGTGCAACCAGAAGCAGCCCAGCCAGAAGCAGCCCAGCCAGAAGCAGCCCAGCCAGAAGCAGCCCAGCCAGAAGCAGCCCAGCCAGAAGCAGCCCAGCCAAAGGAGTCTGCAACTCCTCCTGCTGCCACAGACAAATAATCGCGCGAGCGCCGCTCTCACAGAGTGAATCCTAGCGAAAATAACACGGGCCGGCCGATTTGGGCGCGGCCCGAATTGTTTCCCCGCGCCCCAGATGCGAACTGGGGCTACAATCATCGTTGGCACGGGCTGACCGCTGTGGCGAGTGAAGTGGAATTGGTGCAATTGCTGCGGGATGACGTCAATGAGTCCATTGGCCTAGTGTGGACGCCTGGGCAGACAAATCTCGAAGTTCCCGAGGCGATTCCGAGTTTGCATGAGGCCCTTAAGCAATCGCGCAGCGTGGGTGCACAGCGACAACTCGATCATGCGGCTGGTCAATTAAGATTCGGATTGCTGTTATTCGTAGCTTTTCAAGCCTACACAGGTTGGGAAATTTACCAAGCGATACCTGATGCAGGCCCGCTGGTTTTGCTGCGGATGTTATGGGATAGCATGGCTCCAGTGATGGGCTTTTTGATGTTGTTGATGTTTTTTGCCATGCCTTGGTATGATAGCAGAAAGCGCTATCATGAGGTAAAGGGATGGACGGTAGAGACGATGCGCGAGGCTGCGGAGTTGGCGCGATTCGAGACATGGTTGGAGTGGCAAAAAATATACGCAACGAAGGTGCTCATGGGGGTCATTGCTTTTGCTGGTGCTTTACAAATCATCTCGGGTAAGACCAAAGCCGCGGCCTTGATGTTAGGCGATGCGGAACGTTGGCGATTACTCACTGCGCCGTTGCTGCATGGTCATGCGGTGCATTTTTTCATGAATGCGCTGGGTTTGTTGTATTTGGGAAAACGCATTGAAGCTCTTGCGCGTTGGCCGCATGTGGTGATGGTTTTTCTGTTTTCCGCATGGCTTGGCGGCGAGGCGAGCTTGTTGTTTTCGCTAGCAGAAGTTCCGCCAGGGGCTGAACCGCAATACGCCTTGGGTGCATCGGGCGGCATCATGGGGATGTTGGGTTTTCTGTTAGTGTTTGAGTGGCGACATGCTCGGCTGGTGCCGAGGTCATCACGCCGAAGATTGCTTTTCGCGCTGATCGCAACTGGGGTGATCGGGTTGGTGGGGATTCGCTTTATAGACAATGCGGCACACGCTGGTGGATTACTTGCCGGGATGCTCTACGCGTTGATCGTCTTTCCTCGTTCCGAAAGCGCCATGCGCCCTAGTGCATCTCTCTCTGATAAAGTAGCGGCCGCAGCTTGCTTTGCGGTTCTTGGTTATGGATTGTGGCTGTGCTTTAGGGCGATGATGTAAAATAGCAGCAAGCGTTGCTCGTTCATCATATTGTGATTGTCAAGTGGGCTGTGGTCTTTTAATTTGGATCCCCCGACAGGAAAAACGTGTCGTCGGAAAAATTTATGTCTGACTGGTACTACGGAGAAAATGGCGGGCAACTTGGCCCGGTAGATGATCATGCGTTGCAAGCATTGATCGCTCAAGGACGCATTACCGCGCAGACCTTGGTATGGCGTGAGGGCATGAGCAACTGGCAACCTTATTCATCTCTCGCATTGCAACAAGTCCAGCCCATGAGCTTGGGGCCATCGAGTTTTGTGCCGCAGATGCAAATGCCTGTTCCGAATTCAGGTCTTGCGATTGCGAGTATGGTTTGTGGTATTGTGAGCTTGATCCTGTGCTATGTCAATGCAGTGGCCGCGGTCCCGGCGGTGATTTGCGGGCACATGGCTCTGAAGCGGATTCGGGAGTCTGAGTTTCCCGTTGCGGGTCGTGGCATGGCAATTGCTGGATTGATCACTGGCTATTTGGGGATTCTTTTCCAATTGGCCACAATTGGTTTTATTGTCTACTTTTACAGCAAATTTTAAAATAGTTACTATGTCTAACTTAATCCAATTTACACACAATGCAATGGTATTACAAAAAAATGGCAAGCAGCTCGGTCTGGTGAATGAAGCTAGTGCGAAGGCGATGTTGGTCCTCGGATACCTTAGCGTTATTTTTCCCTTGGTTATTGGTGGATTGAGCCTGTATTTGCAGGTGCATCCTGAATTGATGATAGAACAGCATAGTAAGCTTTCTGAGCAAGCGCAACCGAAGTGATGAATGAAGTGCGTCCAGTGATGTCGCGGCCATGGACTTTGCTGGGAAGTTTGGTGTTCTTAGCGGCTATTGCGGCATTTTTGTTGCAGTCGAAACTACTCGGGTTGATGCCACCGTGTGTGTTTTATAAATTCACGGGATTGCACTGCCCTGGTTGCGGTGGGCGGCGATGCATGATGATGTTGGCGCAAGGCCGAATCTTTGATGCTTTGCAGATGAATGCCTTGGTGATTGCCATTTTCATGGGGTTCGGCATTTTTTTCCTGCGCCAAATCGTGCTGGAGTGGAAACTTGGCAGCGTGCCGCAAACAATACTCGCACCGAAATATGCTTGGGCGATCGTTTGGGGCATTTTAGGATTTTGGGTGTTGCGCAATGTGCCACTTTGGCCGTTTACTTTGCTTGCACCGTTTCGTTAGGTCGGAAATCTTAGCGAAGATAAGGATTGCGTTGTATTTCGGCTTGGATGGTGGTGGATGATCCGTGGCCGGGGTAAACGGTGGTTGCGACGGGCAGGGTGAGAAGTTTTTGGCGGATTCCGGCGATGAGGAGGCGTGGATCTCCGTGGCCGGGGAGATCGGCTCGACCGATGGATTGCTGAAATAAAGTATCGCCCGAAAACAGCTGGCCTGAAGATTCGTGGTAAAATGTCACGGAATCAGGAGAATGGCCTGGTACGTGGGCGAGGGAAAATTTTTGCGACCCGAAGGAAAGTGAAGTTTGCTCGGCAAGGAGGTGATCGACCTGATAGGCCGAAACTTGTGGCATACCCCAAGCGCGCGCCATGGTCTCGAGCGTGAGAAAGGTCGAGTAGGGTGAGTGGGCGTAAACCGGAACTCCGAGTGCCTGCACAGCTGCGGCATCCATAACGTGATCGTAGTGCTGATGAGTCAGCAAGAGCTGGGTAGGCTTGAAATTTTTTTTCTGAAGCCATGAGCTGACACCTTCGGGGGCATCGATGAGAATGTTAGTTCCATCGTTGAAAGCGAGCAGGTAGCCATTGGTTTCGACAAGGCCACCAGTGTAGATTTGAAGAGTGTAGTCTTGGTTCATGGATAAAAAATGTTGGATCGCGGAGTTTTGCTAGAAAAAAACCGACCAGCGCGAACTGGTCGGTTTTTGAGAAATGATTGCTTGATCCAGCGATTACGCTTTAGTGCCGAGCATTTTTAGAGCTTCGCCTGCGCGATTGGAGTAGCCCCACTCGTTGTCATACCATGAGCCCACTTTGACCATGTTGCCGGAGATCACGAGTGTGAGTTCGGAGTCATAGATGGAGCTGTGTGGATCAGAAACGATGTCTTGAAGAACGATTGGCTCATCGCAATAAGCGAGGACACCTTTCATTGGGCCTTCGGCAGCTTCTTTGAACGCGGCGTTGATTTCGGCAACGGTCACGCTCACACCAGCTTTCAGTTCGACGACGAGGTCGGTGAAGGAGCCAGTTGGAGTCGGAACGCGGAAGGCTCCACCGTTGAGTTTGCCCTTCATGGAAGGAATGACTTCACCAATCGCACGAGCAGCGCCCGTTGCGGATGGAACGATGTTAACAGCGGCTGCACGGCCACGACGGAGATCCTTGTGAGGAAGGTCGAGGATGTTTTGGTCGTTGGTGTAGGAGTGGATGGTGGTCATGAAACCACGCTCGATGCCCCATTTGTCGTTGAGCACTTTTACCAATGGCGCAAGGCAGTTGGTGGTGCAAGAAGCGTTCGAAACGATGTGGTGCTTGGAAGCGTCGTAGAGATCGTCGTTGATGCCGATGCAGATGGTGATGTCTGGGTTGGTGGCAGGTGCGGAGATGAGCACTTTTTTGGCACCAGCGGTAAGGTGTGCTGCTGCTTTGTCACGATCGGTGAAGAAGCCAGTGGATTCCAAAACAACGTCAACGCCGAGTTCGGCCCATGGCAGTTTGGAAGGATCGCGCTCAGCGAGTGCGTGGATTTTGTGACCACGAACGATGATAAATTTTTCGTCGTAGGTGACTTCACCGTTGAATTTGCCTTGCGTGGAGTCGTATTTCAGCAAGTGAGCTAGGGTGTGGTTGTCGGTAAGGTCGTTGATGGCAACGACGTTGCGAAGTTCTTCGTCGCTCATGGCGCGCAGAACGTTGCGTCCGATGCGTCCGAATCCGTTGATGGCGTATTTAGGCATATGATTGATAGCGTGGATGGTTAAAGCCGTGCTGGAAAGTATAGAGCAGTCCACACGGCGCGCGGATGATAGGGGGAAACTGGGCCGCGTCAATACACGATTGCAGAAAAGTGTAGCATACCGCGAAATTTGGCTTGGATGTTTTTTCGGGTGGATGTTGATCATTTCCGCGAATTGGTTTAGGATTTGTGTGTGATCTATTTAGATGCAAATGCGACGACTCCGTTGGCGGATGAGGTGTGGGAGGCGATGGAGCCTTGGCTACGTCAGTATTTTCACAATCCTTCGAGCACGCATCAGGGCGGCAAGCAGGCGCGGGCGGCACTAGAGGAAGCGCGTGGCATTGTCGCAGAATGGTGGGGTGCGCGCGAGGATGAGGTGATTTTCACGAGTGGGGGAACTGAAGCGGTCAATGCTCTGCTGGCGGGTTGGGATTCCGTGGCGGGCGAAGGGTATTTTTTGACATCGGAGGTCGAGCACAGTGCGGTTTTGCGCAGTGGGCAGCGGATGCAGCGGGGGATGATTTGCTGTGGTGTGGATTCACTAGGCACACTGCGCAAGGAAGAATTTGCAGCGAAACTAAAGGGCGCGGCTTTTGCCTCGGTGATGGCTGCGAATAATGAGACGGGAGTGATCTTGGATTGGCGCGGCGCTGCGGAACTTGCTCATTCGCAAGGTGTGCCATTTTTTTGTGATGCGGTGCAAGCGGCAGGAAAAATTCCGCTAAATGTGGGATCGAGTGCCGTGGATGCGATGGCGATCTCGGCGCACAAATTTCATGGACCTAAGGGTAGTGGCGCGCTCTATGTGCGGCGGGGTTGTCAGTTTGTGCCAATGCTTTATGGCGGAGGGCAAGAGATGGGTCGTCGCAGCGGCACCGAAAATGTCGCGGCGATTGTTGGTCTGGCTGCTGCGGTGAAGTTGTCGGCGAAAAAACTCTCAGCAGGCGCGATGTCTGAGCTGGCTATACTGCGCGATGTGTTTGAAGCAAGTGTGATGCAGGGGATCGAGGGCGTGGTGCGGAATGGTGATATTGCATCGAGATTGCCGAACACCAGCCATTTTTCCTTTGCGGGATGTGAGGCCGCGGGGCTATTGATTTTGCTCGATGACATGGGCGTGGCTTGTTCTGCGGGATCTGCCTGCATGGCCGGAAAGCAAAAGCCCTCGCATGTGCAGATGGCGATGGGGCTGAGTGAAGCACAGGCGAAAAGCAGTTTGCGCGTGAGTTTTTCCACGATCAATACGATAAGCGAGGCACAAGATGCCGCCATGGCTGTCATCCGTGCCGTGAAAAAATTGCGCAGCGTGCAGGGAAGTGGGGTCGGCCCAGTAGTGATTTATTCACCGTGAGCATGCGGGATAAGAGAGGTGATAATTTTTCGGTTAGTGTGTAAGAGTATTTTCCCAGTTGGCGTATAGTTTGGTGTTACCTATTCCTCATATGCGCTTCATTTTTCCCATTTGCTTTCTCCCGCAACTGCTCGTCGCAGTGGAAGAACCCGTGCGCTTTAATCGTGACGTGCGGCCCATTTTATCGCAAAATTGTTTCGCGTGTCATGGCTTCGACGCGAAGACGCGCGCGGCTGAATTGCGTTTAGACATCGCGGAAAATGCTTACGGCAAAGGAGAGTCGGGCAAAATCGCCATTGTCCCCGGCAAGGTGGACGAGTCGGAGGTGTGGCGTCGCATCAATCTCACGGATCCCGATGACATCATGCCGCCGCCGAAACATCATGCGCCCCTCACGAGCGAACAGCGTGATGTGATTCGTCGCTGGATTGAGCAAGGTGCCAAGTATGAAGGGCACTGGGCATTTGTAAAACCAGAAAAGCCCGCAGTTCCTGTAGTGGCTGGCGCTGCCCATCCCGTCGATGCTTTCGTTGCCAAGACCATGCAGGAGAAAAAGCTCAGCTTTTCCTCGGAAGCGGATCGCGGTGCCTTGATACGACGCGTCACCCTCGATCTCACAGGTCTGCCGCCATCGCCGCAAGAAGTGCAAGCGTTTGTGCAAGATCAAAACCCGCAGGCTTATGATCTTTTGGTCGATCGATTGCTCGCTTCACCGCATTTTGGCGAAGCCATGGCGCTGCCGTGGTTGGATGCCTCGCGTTATGCTGATACCAATGGCTACTCGATCGATGGCGGTCGCCACGCTTGGTTGTGGCGCGACTGGGTGATCAAGGCGTTTCAGGACAACATGCCCTATGATCAATTTTTGGTGAAACAACTCGCCGGAGACCTGTTGCCGAATGCTACCGAGTCAGATCACATCGCCACTGCATTTCAGCGCAATCATAGCATCACGCATGAAGGCGGAACCATTCCCGAGGAAAATCTAACCAACTATGCAGCTGACCGCGTCAAGACCTACGGCGAGGCAGTGATCGGTATCACCATGGCCTGTGCTCAGTGTCATGATCACAAATACGATCCGATTTCGCAAAAAGATTACTTCCAAATGTTTGCGTTTTTCAATCGGCTTGATGACAATGGGCTTGATGGTGATGGTGGTCGGAATTCCCAACCCAGCATGGATGCGATGAGTCCACTGGCGACGCCGCAGGAAGTGGAAGTCGTGAAAAACGAGATGGCTCATGCAGAAGCCGCATTGGCTCAATCTCAACCCGAGGCCCTTCAAGCATGGGAAAAAGAAGTGCGCGCTCAGCATGCCTATCGCGGTAAAGATTTCGTCACCCAACCTTGCGAAACGCTTGCTGTTACTACACCTAACGGGGCGGCAGATCGTTTCAAGATTCAGCCCGATCATGCAGTGGAAGTAAATGGAGGTGACTATGCCGCATACACCGTATCAACAAAACTCCCGGCATCGATGGAAAAAATCGATGGCGTGCGCATCATCTTCGAGCCTGCGGCTCACAGCGGCAACACCTTGGGTTATCATCAAGGGAGTTTTATAATGACCACGGTCAATAGCAGTTCGACAGGATTCCAAGCCGGCAATGTCGATCCGAATGCACCACTGCCGATTGCGCGCATCACAGCCAGCACCCAGCAACCGGGCTTCCCCGTATCAGCTTTGTGGAGTTCTGACACCGCCACCGGATGGAGTCCGCAAGCAGGTGCAGCACCGCAACATCTGACACTTACTTTCGCCGAGCCGCTGCTTCGCTCGCAATTTCCGTTCTTCACCACCGAGCTTGTTTTCAATCATGGCAGTGGAAAAAATCCTGGTAAATTTCGCATCGTTGCATTCACGGGCAAGACCGATGACAGTGAACATCCCGCAGATGTGTTAGAGGTCATTCATGCCGAGCCAAGCCTGCGCAGCGCCGAGCAACAACAACGTTTGGCCAACTATTTCCGTGAAGTATCTGCGGCTTATGCCCCATTGCGCAGTCGTGTCGAGCACCTCAAAGAGCGCCTTGCTATTCTAACACAAAAGCATTCGATCTTGGTGATGAACGAGTCAAAAACACCGCGCAAAACTCACATCCTCGAACGTGGCGTATACAGCTCTCCATTGGCAGAAGTGCAGCCTGGCACACCGACATTTCTGCCCGCACTCGCAAAATCCCCTGCGACACGCCTTGATCTCGCCCAATGGACTGTCAGTCGCGATCACCCACTCACTGCGCGCGTTGCGGTTAATCGATTCTGGGAAATCGCCTTTGGCCGTGGCCTCAGCACCTCAACGGCGGACTTTGGATCGCAAGGTGTGTGGCCGACTCATCCTGAGTTGCTCGATTGGCTTGCTGTGCATTTTGTCGAAAGTGGATGGAATGTGAAGCAGATGATGAAGTTGATCGTCACCTCGCAGACCTATCGCCAACGCTCGGATACGACGGCGGAAATGCTAGCGCGCGATCCTCTCAATGAGTGGCTCGCTCGCGGTCCGCGCTTTCGCTTGAGTGCTGAGTCGATTCGCGATCAAGCTCTTGCCGTTTCAGGATTGCTAGTAGATCGCATCGGTGGCCCCTCGGTGAAAACCTATCAACCTGGCGATCTTTGGCGTGCGGTGAGTCATTATGGCTCCACTCCAGCAACGGCACAGACATTTGTGCAAGATCAGGGCGAAAAGCTCTATCGTCGATCACTCTATACCTATTGGAAACGCACCTTGCCTCCGACAAACCTTGCAACCTTCGATGCGCCGAATCGCGAAGTATGCACCGTCGGTCGCACCGCCACGAACACACCATTGCAGGCACTGGTGTTGCTTAACGACCCGCAGTTTGTCGAAGCCGCGCGGCATTTTGCAGTGAGAATTCTCAAAGAAAACGGCGGTGATGATGGCGCACGCTTGGCCTATGGTTTCCGTGCTGTCACCGCTCGTGAACCAAATGCTGAGGAGTCTCGTGTGCTCACTGAGGCTCTGGCTCGTGAAAACGAAAAATTTTCCGGATATCCTGATCTCGCACGTCAGTATTTGCAAAGCGGCGAGAGCCCGATCAATGCAGAGTTTCCTGTCGAATCGCAGGCCGCTTGGTCTGCTGTAGCGCAACTCCTTTTGAACCTTAGCGAAACCATCACCCGTCAGTAATCATGTCGCCGTTTATCTCCACACGCCGGGCATTTCTCGGCACATCTTCCGCAGCCATTGGGCAGTTGGCACTCGCCTCATTGATGAATCAAGAGTGCTCAGCAGCCGCGGCACAACAAGTGATGCGCAGCTTTGCTCCCAAGGCCAAACGCGTGATTTGTTTGTTCCAGTCTGGCGGTCCATCGCATATCGATTTGTTTGACGGTAAACCCTCTCTTTACAAGCACCACGGCAAAGACTTGCCACCTTCCGTCCGTGGCGATCAGCGCGTGACGGGCATGACCTCGGGACAGTCTTCCTTTCCAGTGGTGCAACCACTTGCCGAGGGAAAACCTTGTGGTCCCGCTGGTGTGTGGATCAGCAATCTTTTGCCATGGACGCAAAAAATCGCCGGTGAAATTTGCGTGGTGCGCTCGATGCATACTGAAGCGATCAATCATGACCCTGCTATCACCTTAGCGAATACGGGATCAATGCAACTCGGCAATGCCTCAGCAGGTGCATGGATTAGCTACGGTCTCGGCACTGACAATGCTAACCTTCCCGCATTCATGGTGTTAGTTTCCCAGGGCACGGGGAAAAATCCGGGGCAACCGATTTTTTCGCGCCTTTGGGGCAGTGGATTCTTGCCCTCTCAACATCAAGGCGTGCTTTTGCGCGGTGGTGCGGAACCTGTGCTTTATCTCGATAACCCGAGCGGCATCGAGCGCGAACATCGGCGTGCGCAGCTCGATTCCCTTGCGCAGCTCAATCAACAATTTGGTGAGCGCAGTGGTGATCCCGAAACTTTTGCGCGGATTCAGCAATACGAAATGGCATTTCGCATGCAAGCCTCCGTGCCGGAGCTCACCGATCTCTCCACCGAGAGCCCGGAGACATTTGAACTCTATGGCAAAGAATCGCGTAAGCCAGGAACCTATGCCGCAAACTGTCTACTCGCTCGCAGACTCGCCGAACGCGGAGTGCGTTTCATCCAGCTGTTCCATCGTGGTTGGGACCAACACGTGGCTCTAGCCCGACAGCTTCCCGCGCAGTGTCGCGATACCGATCAGCCGAGTGCTGCGCTGATCATGGACCTCAAACGTCGCGGTCTGTTAGACGATACCCTCGTGATTTGGGGCGCTGAGTTTGGTCGCACGGTTTACTCGCAAGGTCAGCTTGGAGCTGCTTCATCAGGGCGCGATCACCATGGTCGTTGCTTCTCCGTATGGTTGGCTGGTGGTGGCATTAAGCCGGGAAGTGTGCATGGGGAGACCGATGACTTCGGCTGGAACATCACGCGTGATCCTGTGCATCTGCGTGATCTTCATGCGACGATGTTGAATCAACTCGGACTAAACCACGAACGTTTTGTTTTCCCGTATCGGGGTCTCGACCAAAAACTCGTCGGCGTGGAACCTGCCAAGGTGGTCAAGCAAATCCTTGCGTAAATACTTTAGTGATGGGTGCTAGAGATCATTCCTGAAATAACTCAGGGTGATGATGCGTAGTTGCATGATTGCTTTATGAAAATTATTTCTATCCTCGCACTGGTTGCTTGCTTTTTGCCCTTGTATGCTGAAGTATCAGTGAAGCCCAATATCGTCGTTCTTTATGCCGATGACATGGGTTTTGGCGATCTCGGGGCGAACAATCCTCAATCGAAAATCCCCACGCCGCATCTGGACCAATTGGCGAAGGATGGCATGCGCTTTACCAATGGCCACAGTTCTTCGGGGATCTGCACGCCATCGCGCTATGCGATGCTCACGGGACGATATCATTGGCGTGAGTTTCATAACATTGCGAATTCGTTCGATGGCTCGATGTTTCAGAAAAATCAACTTACCCTGCCGCTGATGTTGCGCCAGCAAGGTTATGCCACGGCTGTCATTGGCAAATGGCATTTGGGCTTTGATTGGGATGGCATCCGCAAGGATGGTGCGCCGAAAAATTCGATCAAGCATACCGACTACGATTGGACCAAACCCTTTCTCGGCGGTCCTTTGGATCATGGGTTCGATTACTACTTTGGCGATAACGTCATCAATTTTCCGCCTTACGCATGGATCGAAAATGATCGATTGGTGAAAGCTCCGGATATGACCTATCAGACATTTCCCGGCAAGCCGAAAGAAGGGAATTGGGAGTGTGTTCCAGGCCCTGGCGTTAAAGGCTGGGATCCTTACCAAGTCTTGCCTACTCTGACGCAAAAGGGTGTCGAATATGTGCGATCGCGTAAGGGCAAGGAGCAGCCGTTTTTTCTGTTTTTTCCGCTTCCCTCTCCACACGCTCCAATTATCCCGAACGATGAATTTGACGGTAAATCAAAAGCGGGTGCCTTTGGCGATTTTGTAGTGCAGACGGATGACAGTTGTGGGCAAATTTTGCAGGCCCTGCGTGATAATGGATTTGCCGAAAATACGATTGTGGTCTTCAGTGCGGACAATGGTCCGGAGCACTATGCTTACGCACGTGATGAAAAATTCGATCACTGGTCAGCAGCTCCTTTTCGCGGCTTGAAGCGCGATATTTACGAAGGAGGCCATCATGTGCCTTTCCTGATCAGCTGGCCTGGAGTGACCAAGCCAGGATCGGTCTCGGATGTCTTGATTTCGCAAATTGATTTAATGGCGACATTTGCGAGTCTAACAAAATTTTCATTACCTGCAAAAACAGCAATTGATTCTCAGAGCTTCCATGCATTCCTCACAGCCAAAGACGCAACGCCGCCGCGTAGTTCGATGGTGCATAATACACATCCGAAAAACTACGCAGTGCGCAAAGGCGACTGGGTGTTGATCGATGCTGTCCATGGATTTGGGGGACAGGCAGCTCCCAAAAACTGGATTGCGAAACATCAAATGCCCGCTGATAACAAGCAACCAGTAGAACTCTACGATCTGAAAAAGGATCCAGCGCAGAAAAAAAATCTCGCAGCGGAGAAGCCGGAAAAAGTTACGGAACTCAAAGCTGAGTTGCAGCGCATTCGGGAGCTCAAATCTTAACCTGAAAACCGATATTGAACCACAGATTACTCAGATTTCACAGATGAAGAATAGAAATGTTGTGCTCAGATCTAATCCAATATTATGAATCATGTGCTTTAAAAAAAATCTGCGTAATCTGCGTAATCTTTGGTCACTTCTTTGTTTGTTCTCAATTCAACTTCGGGGTCCTGCTTAATAGATTAAGCGGGTGAATTCGGTTTGTTGTGAACTTCAAATTGGGCTCTGAGAAAATCGAGACGTTCTTTGATTTTTCGTTCGTGACCATTACTACTAGGTTTATAGTAGGTTTTGCCTTCGGGCAAATAAGCTTGGGGCACGTAGTTCTCGGGATAGTCGTGGCTGTAGAGATACTCGAGCTCTGAGTCTTGTGTGCCGGAGCGTGAGGCGAGGGATTTTCGACTCTTGGTGCGAAGGTGTTGAGGCACGGCAAGTGTGCGACCGTTGGCAACATCGGCTATGGCTTGACTCAAACCCATGTAGGCGGAGTTCGACTTCGCGGCGGCGGCGAGATAGACGGCGGCGTGGGCGAGGGGAATGCGACCTTCGGGCATGCCGATGAATTCGAGTGCGTGATGAGCATCGATGGCGATGCGCAGTGCGGCAGGATCGGCGAGGCCCACATCTTCGCTGGCGAGGATCACGAGTCGACGAGAAATGAAGCGAGGATCTTCACCGGCGTGTAGCATTTTGGCGAGCCAATACAAGGCTGCATCGGGATCGGAGCCACGGATGGATTTGATGAATGCGGAAATGGTATCGTAATGATTGTCCTCGTCGTAGGCGATGGATTTTTTCTGAATCGATTCCTCGGCGACTTCTAACGATAAATGAATCTTGCCATCGGCGTCCGCAGGAGTGGTGAGTATCGCTAGCTCCAAAGCTGTGAGTGCTTTGCGCACATCGCCGTCGGATTTTTCGGCAATGTGATGCAGGGCTTTGTCTTCGATGACCAGCGGCAAATGTCCGAGTCCGCGTTCGCGATCGCTGATCGCTCGCTGCAACACAGGCATCAGTTCGGCGGTGCTGACGGGTTCGAGTTGAAAAATCTGTGAGCGCGATGTCAGCGGTGAATTGATGTGAAAGAACGGATTGTGCGTGGTGGCTCCTATGAAGCGAATGGCTCCGCGTTCGATGTGTGGCAGTAGGACATCTTGCTGCGATTTGTTAAAGCGATGGATTTCATCGATAAACAAAATCGTCGTCTGTTGGCGAATGTCTCGGTAGTGCTTGGCTTGATCGATCTTCGCGCGGATCTCGGCGACATTCGATTCCACTCCGTTGAGCGACTCGAAGCGTGATCCCGTCATGCGTGCGATGACGGTGGCGAGCGAGGTTTTTCCCGTACCTGGAGGACCGTAAAAAATCAGTGAGGTGAAGCGATCGGACTCGATGGCACGACGGAGTAATTTTCCCGGAGCAAGAATGTGCTGTTGGCCAGCGATCTCGTCAAGATGCTGCGGCCGCATGCGCGAGGCGAGCGGCTCGTTGTGCGGGTTCTGCGGCTTAGGTTGATGGAAGAGATCGGACATGGAGAGATGCGAAATGATCGGAAGGATCGGACAAATTGAGCCGATCTTAATCCTTACGCATGATACAAGAGAATCGAATTCGCGGTGAAGTGATCGGAGAGCATGTCAGACACAATTACGATCGGTGTGCCGGGTTGCGCGAGGTTGTTTTCGCGCAAGATTTCCGCGGCGCGTTGGATCGTCTCGTCGATGGTTGGCGAAAAGGCTAACTGAAATGCGGTGACGCCACGCGACAAAGCAAGTTGACGGCAGACGCGTTCTTTGGGGGAAAAGGCGTAGAGCGGTGTGCGCGGACGTAGCAGCGCGGTGTGGTTGGCAACGATGCCGCGACGAGTCAGCACAATCAAACAAGCTCCCGGCAGTGAGTCGGCGAGGATCACTGCGGCACGACATGTTTTCTGACGCTCATCGCGCAAGATCGCGTGTTCGGCATAACCTAGTCCACCACTGCGTTCGATGCGTGATGCGATGCGCACAAAAGCTTCCATGCAGCGAATCGGATAAGCTCCGACGGATGTTTCGCCCGAGAGCATCAAGGCGTCAGCTTCTTCAAAGGTAGCATTAGAAACATCGGTCACCTCAGCGCGGGTTGGCGTGGGATTGGTGATCATCGACTCTAACAACTGCGTAGCCACGATCACACGACGTCCCAGCTCGTGACAACGGCGAACGATGCGGCGTTGCAAGATGGGCAGCTCTTCAAATTCAACTTCGACACCGAGGTCGCCGCGTGCGATCATTATAACGTCAGTTGCTTGGATGATCGAGTCGATGTTGCGGATCGCTTCTTGGTCCTCGATTTTCGCGACGATTTGCGCGCTGCCTTCCAGCTTTTCCATCGCAGTGCGAAGTTCGCGCACGTGAGCGGCATCGCGCACGAAAGAGCCCGCCACAAAATCTGCCTCACACTCGACGGCGAGAGCCAAATCCGTGTGGTCTTTTTCCGTTAGGGCAGGGAGGTTGAGGCGAACACCTGGCAAGTTGATGTGTCGGCGCGAGCCCAGTTTGCCGGGAGTTTTAACCTCGCAGGTGATCGAGTCGGGTCGCACGCTTTTGATCAACATTAGCATCGCGCCATTGTCGACGACGAGAGTGTTGCCCTCACTAACATCATCCATCAAGCCTCCATAGTTGACAGTCGTGGAAAGGGGAATGGTAGCAGTCGAGTCAACTTTACGAAATTCGACAAGGTCACCTTCTTTGAGTTCGTATGGTTGTGCGAGATCACCGGTGCGGATCGAGGGCCCTGTGAGATCGAAAAGCACGGCAATGTGTGCATTGCGATCTTTGGCTTGCTTGCGCACGCGGCGAGCCATTTCCCGTGCCCACTCGTGTTTGGCGTGGGACATGTTGAGGCGAAATACATCGGCACCGACGTCCATCAGCGCGCCGATGGTTTCTTCAGATTCTGTTGCGGGGCCGAGGGTGCAGATAAATTTGGTGCGTGGTTGCATAATCGTGGATGAACAAGAGTGAACACGAAACATGCCAAAAAGGCAACTATTGCTTGCGCGTCTGCTCGCAGCATCCTGTCATGCTTGAAATCGTCCAAAAACCTCCGATTCCCGTGATTTTGGTAATTTTTCGCAGAAATCGCCGACAAATCTTGACCGATTCCGCCTGTCTCCCTAGTTTTTCGCGCGCAAGCGCACCGAAAATTTTATGAATATCCACGAATATCAGGCTAAAGAGCTATTTGACCGCTTCCAAGTCCCTAGTCCGAAAGGAAAAGTTGCCTCCACACCCGAAGAAGCGGCTGCTGCGGCCCGCGAGTTTGCTGGTGCTAAGCTTGTCATCAAGGCCCAGGTGCATGCCGGTGGTCGTGGCAAAGGTCATTTCAAGAATGGCTTCCAAGGTGGTGTGCATTTGATCGAGTCCCCTGAGCAAGCTGCGGATTTCGCTAGCAAAATGCTCAACGAAACTCTCGTCACCGTGCAAACGGGCGAAGCTGGTCGCTTGGTGCGTAAGGTGATGGTGGCCGAGGCCGTGGACATCACGCATGAATATTACCTCGCGATTTTGATGGACCGTGCCACATGCCGTCCTGTAATTGTTGCTTCGACCGAAGGCGGCATGAACATCGAGGACGTCGCGCACAATACTCCCGAGAAAATCATCCGTCAGTTCATTCATCCGCTGCTCGGCCTCCAAGCCTACGAAGTGCGGAAAATTACCGCCGCTCTCGGTCTCGAAGGCGACAATGCCAAGCAGTTCGCGAAACTTCTCGGCAATCTTTACAAGCTTTTCATTCAGTGTGATTGCTCGATGCTCGAGATCAATCCACTCGTCACCACGCCCGATGGCCGCGTGCTCGCGCTCGACGCCAAATTCGGCTTCGATGACAACGCACTCTATCGCCATCCCGACATCGTCGCCATGCGCGACAAAGAGGAAGAAGATCCTCGCGAAGTTGCGGCCTCTGAGTATGACCTCAACTACATCGGTCTCGATGGAAATATTGCCTGCCTCGTCAACGGCGCAGGTCTCGCCATGGCAACCATGGACATCATCCAACACTATGGTGGTGAACCAGCCAACTTCCTCGACGTGGGCGGTGGCGCATCCAAGGAACAAGTTTCTGCAGCCTTCAAAATCATCCTCGGCGATCCAAACGTCAAAGGCATCATGATCAACATCTTCGGTGGCATCATGGACTGCAACGTGATTGCGGAAGGTGTTGTCGCAGCCGCGAAAGAAACTGGCTTGCCGATTCCCTTGGTCGTGCGTCTGGAAGGCAACAACGTCGAGGCCGGCAAAGCTACCTTGGCTGCTAGTGGCATCAACATCACCGCCGCCAGCACCATGGCCGATGCTGCACAAAAAATCGTCGCGCTGGTAGGTTGAAGCTGTTCTTATTTTATCATCTAACAAATATTTACCATGTCCATTCTCATTAACGAAAATACCAAAGTCCTCATTCAGGGAATCACGGGAAGCTTTGGCGCCCGTCATGCCTCGCTTTCTCTTGCCTACGGCACCAAAGTTGTCGCGGGCGTTACTCCTGGAAAAGGTGGTCAATTGTTCGAAAACACTGTGCCGATTTTCAACGGCGTGGCTGATGCCGTGCGCGAAACGGGAGCCACGGCTTCGGCGATTTTCGTGCCGCCTCCATTCGCGGCCGATGCCATTCTTGAAGCAGCTGACGCTGGCGTGGAACTGATTGTTTGCATCACCGAAGGCATTCCTGTCATGGACATGATGCGTGTCAAAGAAGCCCTCAAAGGACTTCCCGTGCGCCTCGTTGGTCCAAACTGCCCCGGCCTCGTGACTCCTGGCTATGGTGAAAAATCTCACGGTGGTTGCCGCATCGGCATCGCTCCTGGTTACATCCATAAGCGTGGCAACGTCGGTGTGGTATCGCGTTCTGGCACTCTCACTTACGAGGCTGTTTTCCAATTGACTCAACTTGGCTACGGTCAAAGCACCTGCGTCGGCATTGGTGGCGACCCGATCAATGGCACCAATCACCAAGAAGTGTTAGAGATGTTCAACAACGATCCCGAGACCGAAGCGATCATCATGATTGGTGAAATCGGCGGCACTGCGGAAGTCGAAGCTGCACGTTGGGCAAAAGAGCATTGCAAAAAGCCGATCGCCGGATTTATCGCCGGATCCACGGCTCCTCCAGGACGTCGGATGGGCCACGCCGGTGCGATCGTTGGTGGCGAAGACGACACCGCCGAGGCCAAGAAACGTATTCTTGCAGAGTGCGGTATCGCCGTCGCCGAAACCCCGAGCGACATGGCTACTACCTTGCTCGCCCGCTGGGGCAAGTAAGCGCCAAGACTTTTCTTAAAATTCTGAAAAAACAACGCGACGAATGCAAATTCGTCGTGTTTGTTTTGGTAGGCGAAATCTCATTGCTCCAACACATCTTATGAAAATTGCGTCCCGTCTGTTTTGTCTACTCGCATGGATCCCGATCTCCCTGTGCGCGGAGGAATCCAAGAAGCCGAACATTTTGCTCATCGTTGGCGATGACATGGGCTATGCCGATGTCGGCTTCCATGGATGCAAGGACATTGCCACGCCGCATCTCGATGCCTTGGCGGCAGCGGGCGCGCGTTTCACCAATGGCTATGTCTCTGGACCGTATTGTTCGCCCACGCGGGCCGGGTTGCTCACTGGACGATACCAAAATCGCTTTGGCCATGAATTCAATCCAGGCCGCGGCAGCGCAGGCATGCCGATCAAAGAAAAAACTCTCGCTCAGCGCCTTAAGCAAGCGGGATATGCCACAGGCATTGTCGGCAAATGGCATCTCGGCTCTGACACAGGCATGCATCCCCAAGATCGCGGCTTCGATGAATTTTTCGGCTTCCTTGGCGGCGCTCACAGTTACTTTCAGTCTCAAGGCATCATGCGCGGAAAAACGCCAGTGAAGGACGTTGACTATCTCACCGATTCATTCGGTCGCGAAGCTGTTTCATTCATTGAGCGCCACGAAAAACAACCCTGGTTTCTGTATCTCGCCTTCAATGCGGTGCACACGCCAATGGATGCCACGCCGGAGAGCTTGAAAAAACTCGAACAGATCCAGGACCCGACGCGTCGAAAGTATGTCGCGATGATGCAGTCGATGGATGACGCCATCGGCGTGGTGATGAAGCAACTCAAAGATCGCAAGCTCGATCAAAACACGCTAGTTTGTCTGATCAGCGACAATGGTGGTCCCGTGATGCCAGGTGTGACGATCAATGGTTCGAACAACGCACCCTTGCGCGGCAGCAAACGTACCACACTCGAAGGCGGCATTCGTGTGCCGTTTCTCATCAGTTGGCTAGGTCACGTGAAAGCGCAGGTGATCGAGCATCCGGTGATTCAACTCGATCTTCACGCCACAGCGCTTGCGGCAGCTGGAGCGAAAACCGATGATCACATCGAAGGCGCAAACCTCTTGCCTTTGCTGTTAGGAGAAAGTTCGGATAAACCGCACGATGCCTTGTTCTGGCGTTTTGGTGAACAAAAAGCCGTGCGCGTCGGCGATTTCAAATTGGTGCGCTATGATTTGACTGCAGAAGCCAAGCAGGCAACAAGAAGGCCCGCAACGTCCGAGTGGAAATTGTATAACCTAAGAGAAGACATCGGTGAAAGCAAAGACCTCGCCGCATCGATGCCAGATAAAGTCAAAGAACTGCAAGCACTCTGGCAGAAGTGGAACGAGAAAAACGTGCCACCACTCAATAGCCAAGAGGGCAAGAGAAGAGCGAAAAAGTAATCTATCGATCTTTACTCAACTGTCACCGACTTCGCGAGATTGCGCGGTTGGTCGATTTCGCAGCCGCGGATGTTGGCGATGTGATAGGCTAACAACTGCAAGGCTACGGCCGTAGGAATGGTGGCGACGAGCGGATGACAGGCGGGGATTTCGATGACGTCATCCATGATTTCTGCGGCTTCGTGATCACCAGCGGTGATGATGCCGAGGATGCGTGCGCCGCGCGCTTTGCATTCTTCGACGTTCCCCAAGGTTTTGTCTTTGCCGGGAATGTCGTTGGCCAATGCGATCACAATTGTGCCATTTTCTAACAGAGCGATCGGACCGTGTTTGAGTTCGGCGGCATGATAGCCCTCGGCATGGATGTAGGAAATTTCCTTGAGTTTGAGAGCTCCTTCCAGTGCGACGGGATAAAGTGGTCCGCGACCGATGAAGAACGCGTGTTCATTTTTGGCGTAGCGCTTGGCGACGGCAGCGATGTGATCGTTTTGCAAAATGACTTGTTCCACCAGCGCGGGTATGGCTTCGATTTGTCGAGCGAAGTCCATTCCCTCTTGGCGTGAGTAACGTCGGGAGCGGCCCATTTTCAGAGCCATCATTAGCAGTACTGTGACTTGGCATGTAAAGGCCTTGGTCGAGGCGACGGAAATTTCTGGCCCGGCATGAAGGTAGATGCCACGTCCTGTTTCCCGGGCGATCGTCGAACCGACGACGTTACAAAGCCCCATCACAAAGGCTCCTTTTTGATTGGCCTCACGCACAGCAGCAAGGGTGTCGGCAGTTTCTCCTGATTGGGAAATGGCGATGACGAGATCGCTGCGACTGATGATCGGATTGCGATAGCGGAATTCAGCGGCTTGCTGCACTTCGGCATGGGTATCGGCTAGATCCTCGAAGGCATACTCGCCGATGAGACCTGAGTGCAGAGAGGTTCCGCAGCCAACAAGCACGACACGATTGATTTCTGCGAGATCGCGCGGTGAGGTTCCCATGCCGGAGAGCACGGAAGAGCCAAGATTGAAGTCGAGGCGACCACGAATGGCGTTGCGCAATGATTCGGGCTGCTCGTGGATTTCCTTGAGCATGAAGTGGGCAAAGCCACCTTTCTCTGCTGCACTGGAATCAAAGTCGAGCTCGGCGACTTCACGGTTGACGAGCACGTTGTGTAGGTCGCGAATTTCTATACTATCGGCGGTGACAATCGCGATGTCGTTGTCATCAAGATAGATCACGCGCTGCGTTTGAGTAAGGATCGCGGCGGCATCTGAGGCGATGATGGTTTCGCCTTCTCCGATGCCTAACACAATTGGACTACCACGACGGGCGGTGATGATTTTTCCCGGATCCTTGGCCGAGATCACGGCGATGCCGAAAGTGCCTTCGACCTGATGCAATGCATCGCAGACCGCTTGAAAAAGATTGCCGTCGTAGCGATCGCCGATGAGATGCGAAAGTACCTCTGTATCAGTCTCCGAGAGAAATAGGTGGCCTTTGGCTTCGAGCCGCGCACGCAAGCTGCGGTAGTTTTCGATGATCCCATTGTGCACAAGGGCGATGTCGCCGGATTGATCGAGATGCGGATGTGCATTGACCTCTGTGGGTGGACCATGGGTCGCCCAACGGGTGTGAGCGATGCCGTAGGAGACTTGAGAAAATCGTTCGGTGGGCCATGTATCGCGGGCGCGATCACTGAGACTTACCACCTTTCCAGGAGCTTTGGCGACGATGATTTTTCCATCTTCGACGATGGCGAGTCCCGCCGAGTCATAACCACGGTATTCGAGCCGCCGAAGACCGTTGATGAGAATGGATGGAGCTGCTGCTTTGCCGATGTATCCTACGATGCCGCACATGATAAAAATCGTTCGTTTGTTAGAGAATGAGATCTTTTTTAACGATGTCACCGGGACGCGTGGAAGTATGAGGATGGAGTTTTCTGCCGGGATAAATGGAAGTGTTGATGCCGGTGTGAACGTGATCGCCAACGATGGCGCCGAACTTGCGACGTCCGGTATCGATCAATTGATCTCCCACAGTTGTGCGATGATTTTTCCCATCGTGCCGCAGGTTGGACGTGATGGTGCCCGCGCCAAAGTTGACTTTGTGGCCGATGACCGAATCTCCCACGTAAGAAAGATGGCCGATCGATGTGTGTGATAAAATGATCGAGTTCTTGATCTCCACGGCTTGGCCGATGTGACAGTGATCGCCGATGGAGCCGGAACCACGCAAGTAACAATTTGGTCCGATCTTGCAGTTTTCACCGATCACGACATTTCCTTCGATGAATACTCCTGGCAAAATGCGCGAGCCTTTGCCGAGATGAATGATGCCTTCTATCACGGCAGAGGCATGTATATTGCCCTCGATTTTTGCTTCCGTGATCTGGGAAACGTGATTTTCGTTGGCTTTGAGTAAATCCCAGCTGTGTTCCAGCAGCAGCGAACTCGTGGCGACTAGAAAATTTTTGTTAGGTTCTTCGCCTTTCCAAGCGATGTCATTGCCAGCAGTGTCAATCATGGTGTCGAAGTCACTGCTACACAACAGAAGCGCATCGTATTGGCTGATCCATGCATGTGGGTGACGTGTCAGACCATGCGGCAGCGGATGCTGATCGAGCGGAAGATTTCCGATCGGGAAACTTGCTAGGGGATTGGTGAGGAGAATGGGCATGGTAAAAAAGTGTTAGATACTGTGTTTTGTGATTGCTTCGAGTAGTGCTGTGCTGAGATGGGCTGCCCATTTGGTGACGATGGCTTGATCGCGATGCTCCACCATCACACGCGCTTTGTTTTCGGTGCCAGAGTAGCGAATCAATTGTCGGCCATTTTTGCCGAGTGCGGCATCGGCTTCGCGCAGTAAGGTTTGAAATTCTGTTAGGGATTCAAGTGTTGGTTTTGACGGCACTTTGAAGCTCTCCAATTGTTGGGGAAATTCCTCTATGCACAATGCCAAATCGTGCAGTGGCTTGCCGCTTTCTTTCATCACGCGCAGCACTTGAAGCGCGGAAAGGATGCCGTCGCCGGTAGTGGCGTGGTCGGCAAAAATCAAGTGTCCCGAGTTTTCGCCCCCGAACGAATGTTCGTGCGCGCGCAGAGCTTCGATGACTTGGCGATCGCCCACGCCTGTCGTCAGCACGCGAATGTTTGCTTGCTCCATCGCGGCGTGAAGCCCGAGATTGCTCATCACTGTCACAGCAATCGTATCGCCGCGCAGTTGCTTGCGTTGCTTCAGCGATAGGGCACAAAGAGCAATGATGCGGTCGCCACTGATGGTGTTGCCTTCGGCATCTGTGAAGATCGCGCGGTCGGCATCGCCATCGAACGAAACACCGAGATCCGCGCCGTGTTGTTTGACAAGAGCGCCTGCGACTTCTGGATATAGCGCTCCGCAATTGGCATTGATGTTCATGCCATCGGGCTGCGTTGCCATGGTGATGACTTCGGCTCCGAGTTCGCGGAAAATCAACGGTGCGACCGAATAGGCTGCGCCATTTCCGCAATCGATGACGATCTTCAAGCCGTGCAACGAAATGTTGTCGGCGGTGTGCTTGGCGAACTCGATGTAGCGACCTCGCGCATCCTCGATGCGTGTGGCCTTACCGATTTTGTTAGGCGGCGTTGGCGACTTGGGCGCAGCATCGGAGAGAATGAAGTTTTCGATTTGTTCTTCGAGTTCATCGGAAAGCTTGTAGCCATCGGGTCCAAAAATTTTCAGCCCGTTGTCTTCGTAGGGATTGTGTGATGCGGTAAGCATGATGCCCGCCGCACAGCCCATCGACTTCGTCAAATGGGCGACCGCAGGAGTGGGCAGGGGACCGACGAGCAGTACGTCCATGCCGGTGGAAACCAGGCCACTGGTGAGTGCCGTTTCTAACATGTAACCAGAAATGCGCGTATCTTTTCCAATGATCACACGATGGCGTTTTTGGTCTGAACCCGACAACACTGCCGTGATCGCTTTACCAGCGCGTAGTGCCACTTCAGGAGTGATAGGAAATTCATTTGCCGTGCCGCGGATGCCGTCTGTGCCAAAAAGTTTCATGATCGCTGTGCAGGCAGCATAGTACAGAATTTTTTGTAAGTAAAGATTTTTTGTTCAAAAAAAAATGAACAAAGTTAATCGGAATCTTGTTGCTGATGACTTTTTCGTTGTTTACCTCATTTCATAATCAGGAAAGATACGTTTTTACAGATTGCTTCGTCACGATATCAGTACAGATAATGATTTCGCTGTTAAGAGGCTTGAGTCAGTCATCTTCGTGCAGGCAGGTGCCTTGATTATTGTATGCGAAACGATTACCCAAATCTAAGCATGTAGCCACGGGACGCAGGCCCGCAGAGGGTGTTGGGTCAGTGAGCGATGCCGCGGCGGTGCAGGTTGCGAGATGGAGGCAATCTTGCATGCAGAGACCTTCGTGGATACCGTGAAGCAGTCCAGAGGCAAAGGCATCTCCTGCTCCTGTGGCACCTTTGATGAAGTTTGGTGGGAGTTTGAGCGCAGGCTGGATGAGCGGTGGCTCATTTCTCGATGCCGCTACGGCAACATGCGGTGTGTGTATAATCACCGCGTTTCTTACGCCGGAATCGAGGATGCTTTGCGCCGCTTCTTGTAAAGCACTGAACTGATCTGCTGCGAGTTTTTTTCCCAATGTGTGGCCAGCTTCAATTTCGTTGATGATGAGGTAATCTGTCCAAGGGAGCGCGCTAAGGGCAATATCGTGAAATTTCAGATGCTCGGTGCTGACCATATCGACACAAGTGATCATTCCCGCATGGCTAGCATTTTCTAACAAAATCGAAGCTCCAGTGCGTCCGTTTTCTCTGATTCCATCGAGCCGATCGAGTAGCATGAGGTAGGCAAGGTGAAAAATTTTGGCATCGCAGCGTGATGGGTCGCAGTGTTGGAGATCGAATCGAGCATTGGATCCACGATGGTGAAAAAAGGTGCGTCTACCACTGTGGCTCACGGTCATGGCATCGGTGAACGAAGTCGAGCCTCCGCGATCGCGATGGAGCTGCGTAGTATCGATTCCGCGTATGCTGAGGTCATCGCTAATCCACTGCCCGTTGACGTCGTCGCCGATGAGTCCACAGGCAAAAAGTGGATAAGCTACTTCCATCGCCGAGAGATCGCATAAGACGTTGTAGGGTCCTCCACCGTTGGATTTTGATTCGCTGAGAATTGTTGCGAGCATATCCTGTTCAGGATAATTTTCGATGATTTTGACGTAATCAACGATGAAATTGCCTGCTGCTAATATGCCGTTGCGACTTGCTTTCATGATAGCAAAAATCAGAGTGTAATGACGGATCCTGAGCGCTGTGATTCAAGCGCTGCAGAAAAAATTTCGTGTGTTGCCACGGCTTCTGCGGGAGTGGCACAGCCAAATCGTTCGCCTAACATATTTTCTCTTTCCATCAGATATGCGGCCCACATTTGTTGGATCACATCAGGAAATCCCGGTTCGAAAATTCCTCCCGTGACGGTCTTGAACTGTGTCGAAAATCCAAGCTCGGTTTTTTTCCACCATTGTTCTTTACCACGCTCGAATACCCAGAGTGTTTTGGGTTCGGCCGTTGAAAAACGCACACCACCTTCGGTGCCAAGAATTTCGATGAACCATGTATTTGTCGCTCCCGGAGAAAGTCTTTTCATTTCTAATCTTAGGGGCACCTCTTGCTCTCCTACTTGCACCCAAGTGTGCAAAAGGGCATTGTCCCACGTATCGCATGTCGCCACACCGCCTTTGCTATCGGGGCGCTGCGATACTCCTTTTTGTAGTTGCGCAAAAAGCCTTTTGGGTTTCCAACCGAGTCGTAGAGGCAGATGGCACGCATGCATGCCGAGGTCATTCAATACTCCACCTTCGCCACAGGTAGGGCTCTGGCGCTTCCAGTTCGCGGGCTTGGTGGGATCGAGGTCGCTACTGTGGTGAAATCCTGAAACGACTTCCAAAATGCGACCGATGGGTTGGTGTACGACTTGATCGATCACGCGCTGTGCTCCGGGGAAAAAGGGCATCTCTGAGCTGCATCGCACGAAACGACCACTCTTGTCGACAGCTTCCGTAATCCGTCGCGCGGCTGCGAGATCAATGCCGAATGGTTTTTCGGCGAATAGGTCTTTGCCTGCTTCGAGTACTTCGAGATAAACGGCTTCGTGCAGGTGATGCGGTAGTGCCACGTAGATCACATCGAGATCGGGATTGGCGAGAAGTTCACGATAGTCCGTAGTCTTTTGCGTGCAGGAAGGGATGGCGTCAAACCATGAGAGCGTCGTGGGATTGAGGTCAGCCACGGCGCTAAGAATGGGGTGCACCGTCACGTCTGCGAGAGCGCACCAGCGCGCAAAAGCACTAGCCATTTCGCGGCCCATGAGTCCGCCGCCGATGATGCCAATAGAGATTTTTTTCATAATGTCTGTGATGAGGTTTGTTCGCGGCGATAAGCACGTGCGAGGAGAGTTACGGGTTGGAGGATTTCGATCTCCGATCCTGCGGCGCGCAATCCGCGTTCGATTTGCAGGTGGCAGCCGGGATTTGAGGTCGCCAAAATGCTGGCACCTGTTGCGAGGATGTGGCGAACTTTTCGATCTAACAAAACATCCGAGGTCTCTGGCTGGGTTATGCTATATACGCCGGCACTGCCACAGCACCAGGCGGATTCGTTGAGTTCGACCAGTGAAACACACGGTATAAGTCTCAGCAATGAAACAGGGGCGAGACGAATTTTTTGACCATGAGCGAGGTGGCATGATTCATGGTAGGTGACTACCATCGATGACTCATTGGATGGCAGCGGTGCACGGCAACCGATTTCAGCTAGCCATTCATGGATATCGCGAAGCTTACTGTCCCATATTTTCGAAACTTCGGCATACTGTGGATCGTCTGCTAAAAGCCTGCTGTAATGCCGCAGATGCGATCCGCAGCCGCCCGCGTTAGATATGATCGCATCATACTTTTTGGGTGGAAACTGATCGATCATAGCGCGGGCTAACTCTGCTGCAAGAGTCGGTTCGCCGTTATGACCGTGCAGCGAGCCACAGCATCCTTGCAGCGGTGGCGTATCGACAGCGCAGCCATTGGCAAGTAATACATCGACCGTATCTCGATTGATGTTCGCAAAAACAAGATCCTGCACGCAGCCTGTGAGAACGGCTACACGGAAGCTCGTTTTACCTAACGGTTTTTCATGGGCTTCAATAATTTCGTTAGAAAAATATTCGCCGATTCGTGGGGCGAGAGGTTCGACGTTTCGCAACGAAGCGGGCAAGAGTTTGGTCAATCGCATTTTACGAACGATGTTTTCAATGCCGCTTTTCTGATAGATGCGCAGCATTCTTGCCACACCACGCAGCAGGCGAGGATTCATGAAAAGCACCTCTAATGTCAGCCACCGCCAGAACCTGCTAGCGGTGTTATTTTGCCCTTGTTGCACTGCGACTTCGGCACGAGCTGCTTCGAACAATTGTGCATAATCAACTCCGGCAGGGCAGGCAGTTTGGCAGGCAAGACAGCCGAGGCAATAAGACATTTCCTTGGAAAATTCTTCATCCACGGTTAGCTCGCCGTCCACCACAGCTCGCATCAATGCAATGCGCCCGCGCGGTCCATGCCGTTCGCGTTTCGTTAGGTCATAGGTGGGGCAAGTGGGTAGACACATGCCGCAATGCATGCACTGCTGCAAAAAACTATAGTCGATAGTGGTAAGTTTTTCAGGCATGTTTGTTCAATGAAAAATTTTCCCCGGATTCAACAAATTGCATGGATCGAGCGAATGCTTGACTAACTTCATCAGCGAAAGTGAGGCGTCGCCAACTTGCTGGGCGAGCCACTCGCGCTTAGCGAGTCCTACGCCGTGTTCGCCAGTAATGGTGCCGCCTAGTTCGATGGTACGCGTGACGATTTCATTGAGCGCCAGATGAACGCGTTTCATTTCATCGGCATCTTTTTCGTCGGCTAAAAATGTAGGATGTAAATTTCCATCACCCATGTGACCAAAGGTGCCAACCATCAATCCGTAGCGAGCCGCCACTTCATTGATGAATGAAACCATCGTTGCCAATTGATTGCGGGGCACTGTGACATCCTCGAGAATTGTTGTGGGGCGCAGTCTCGCTAAAGCGGAAAACGCGCTGCGACGAGCCGTGGCCAGTACGGCTGCCTCGTTTGCATCTTTGGCAACGCGTATAGAGCTTGCGCCCATCTTCCGCGCGATTGCTTCCATGCGTTCGGCTTCATCGGCCACAGCAGCGGGATGACCATCAGTCTCCATGAGCAACAAGGCGGCTGCATCTGTGGGTAGTCCGATCCGACAAAAATCTTCGACGCAACGAATGGTGGTTTGATCGAGAAACTCTAACGTACACGGAATGATCCGCGCCGCGATGATTGCGGACACTGTTTCAGCGGCATCTTCCATGCGAGCATAGGTGGCAAGCATGGTGCGGCGCGCCTCGGGTTTGGGCAAGAGCTTGAGCAATACCTCGGTTACAATGCCTAAGGTTCCTTCTGAGCCGATAAAAAGATCCTTTAAGGAATAGCCAGCCACATCTTTGACACAGGAATTGCCCAGTCGAACGATGCTTGCATCCGGCAGCACGACTTCTAACTCCATCACGTAGTCTCTGGTGACTCCATACTTTAAGCCGCGCAACCCGCCGGAGTTTTCAGCGACATTTCCGCCAATCGTGCTGATTTTGATCGAACCAGGATCGGGTGGGTAAAATAAACCATGTTCCCCCGCGGCATCATCGATTTTTTGTGTGATGGCACCGGCTTGGGCGCGTACTGTTAGATTTTCTGGATCGACGGTAAGTACGGCGTCCATCCTTACGAGGCAGATGACTAACGAATTCGGTGTGGGCACACTGCCACCACTCAATCCCGTGCCCGACCCACGTGTAACCACAGCGATTTCATGTTGCATGGCGAGTCGCACACAGGCCGCTACCTCTGCGGTATTTGCCGGAAAAACAACCGCCAGCGGGGATTGTTTGAGCGTGGCCGTGCCATCGAACGAATATGGGAGGATGTCGATTTTTGCTGTGAGCACGTGATCCTGTCCCACGATGTCGACGAGTTCATTGATCCATGCAGAGCTGCTCATAGTGCGATTATTTAAGGGATTGCATCGCGGCTTCGACGCTCGCACCTTCGTGGACGATGGCCATCAGTGCGCGGGTGATGCCTTTCGGATTCGGATGTTGAATCACGTTGCGGCCATAGACGATGCCAGAAACTCCTTGTTCCATGAGCTTGTGAGTTCTCTCGAAAATTTCCTGATCGCTGACACGGCCACCACCGCGAACCAACACGGGCACGCCACTCGCCGTTTCGACGACTTGATGATACAGACTCACATCATCCGTGGGATCCGCTTTAATAATGTCGGCTCCGAGTTCTACGGCTTGACGAACCAAGTGTGTGATCAATTCTTGATCGCCATTCACGGTGTAGCCGCCGCCCTGTTCATTTGGGCGAAAGGCGAGAGGCTCGACCATCATCGGCATGCCATAGTGATCGGCTTGGGGCTTGAGTTTTAAGATGTTAGAAATGCATTGCTCATGAATTTCGGGAGCACCAGGAATCAGGAACAGGTTGACACAAACACAAGCGGCATCCAGACGCACGGCCTGCAACATCGCATCTTCGATCATGTTGCTGAAACAAACTTTCGGCAACTCCTTGCCATAAATGTTGGCGGTATCGGTGCGCAGAACGAGGCTTGGTTTTTCCCGTCCGCGTATTTCCTGAAGATGTCGCGCTTGGCCAACGGTCATCTGAATGGCATCGGGCGCAGCATCGACGAGAATTCTGACAACCTTACGCATGTCCTCGATCCCTTGGAGAAATCCTGGTTGGTTAAAAAACCCGTGATCCACAGCGACATCAAAACAGCGGCCCGAGCGAGCATTAAAAAGACGGTTTAAGCGGTATGATTTCATAGAGTCGATCGTGTGTTTTTTGGTTTTATATTTCAGCGCAATCCCATCAGGTGCTTGATAATGTATAGTTCCATGGCTTCGTAATCTCGCGCATTTCTGAATTGCTCTACCAATGTTTGATCCATGGATCTGACTTTGTCCACCAGATGTAGAAAAATTTCACGGCTGTTTTTGAGGTGATCCGTCACCGGATAGCCCGATTGTGTGCGTATGGCTTTGACATCGAGCCCGATGAACTCACCACGTTGACCGTAGCCTGATTCTTCAAGAACACGCACTTGATTGAAGGCTGATCGCAGATTGGCGCTGCCGAAATTTTTGTCTTGATCGTATTTTAGACCGTTTTGATCATTGAGATGAACGCTGCCGAGTTTATCATGCTCCAAGGCAAAGGCCATTTCATCGCTGGGATCCAAGCCGGCTAGGATGGCATGGGCACTCTCGATAAGTCCTTTCACTCGCCCGGGTGATGAAGATGCATACGCTAGTGCGATGGCATGCCCGATCGTTGGCACATATGCCTGATCCGTTGGTTCGTTTGGTTTAGGCTCGATCCAAATTTCGATTTCTTGATCGTAGGCAAGGATATCATTGATTGTTTCTAACAATCGTCGATAAGCAAGTCGTGCGTCTTTAGCCTCGCGGATGTAGCTACCTTCACGAGCAAACCACAATACAATCGCCTTGCAGTCGAGGCCACGGGCGATGTCGATGCACTTCTTAGTCCGGTCCCATGCATAGCAGCGATCCGCGGCAAGATTGGAGGTGTAGGCACCATCATGCGTTTGCGATGCGAACCATAATCGTGGGGCCACAAACTCAGGAGTGAGTCCTTGATTTGTAAGCATTGCTTTGACCTCTGCGACTTTGCGACTCACTTGATCCGGCGAAAGGGAGTCGAGATCTGGGACTACATCGTCGTCGTGAAATTGCACACCTTCGAATCCCAACGGACGATAAAGCGCATATTTTTGTTCATCCAAAAACTTCGAACGCGTCGGCCCACCGAAAGGGTCTTCTCCTTCGCTAATGTTCCATGGTCCAAAAGAAAAACGATATGGTGCTGACGTGCTTGACATGCTGCATTGATAGTCGATAACTTGATCGCGCGCTACCTCATTCATCGCAAGAACTGGTATGATCGTCTCAAATTAGATTGACTAATGCACGGCATTGTGATATAAAAGTGGTCATGCTCGGTGCGAGAGAACTAGTTCAAATCCCTTCAGGCCGCTCATTTCGGGTTTTGCGATGGAAGAACAACCTGCGCGAGGTCGAGTGTGTGATCGACGAGGGCAAGACCTTGCCGATCACGGGAGAAGGCGCGCATTGGCACTTTCACAAAGAGATGGAATTGACTCTGTTTCTTACCGGAGAAGGGACGCGCTTCGTAGGGGATCATATAGCATTTTTCCAAGCGGGCGATCTTGTTTTGTTAGGTGAAAATCTGCCGCATTATTGGCATACACGAGGTGATTGTAGCGGGGTATCCATTCAGTGGCATTTTCCTGTGAGTCATCCATTTTGGGCCTTTCCTGAAAATTCGGTTCTCGATGCGTTTTTTCAAAAAGCGGGTAGGGGCTTACACATCAAAGGGCAGACGGCTCAACTTGTCTCACGCATGCTACAGGAGCTGCCTGAGCGCATAGGGCATGTTCAGCTAGCTCTGATGATGCATGTGATTACAACACTTGCGACTGCCCCTGCCGCGGACAAATCTTTACTGTCGCAGCGTTCCTTTAATCTCGCAAGTGAAGATCAACAACAAGCTGCGATTGCGCGCGCGGTGCAGCATATGATTGCGAACTTTCGCTATGAAGTTCGTTTGGAAGATGTGATGCTTGCGGCTGACATGAGTCGCGCCACTTTTGCGAGACGATTCAAAGCATTGACGGGGCATACGTTCAGCGAATTTCTCAATAAACTACGATTGCAAGCGGCCAAAAGGGAGCTGCGTGAGACTCCGCGTTCTGTAGTAGATATTGCCTTTGCCTCGGGTTTCCATCAGTTGTCTTTTTTTAATCGCATATTCCGACGGCATGAACAGTGCAGTCCCAGTCAATACCGCAAAGCGCAAAAAAACATCGGATAACTCAGCGCAAGATTTGTGATTTCGAACCTTGGTTATGCTTTAAATCAAATGGGGCTGAATGTAGCTATTGGTCTAACAATTTCAAACTGATCCTTCCTGATCTCATATGAGAAAAATGCTCATTTTTTCCGTTCCTTTGGCGCGCCCATTTTGATCCATTGTTCGAGGGCCTCGATGGTGGATGGGTCAAGTAAGGGCAGGGGATACGGAGGCATGGTGCTGGTCTTGAGCATGCCAATCAAGTGGCTTTTGTTCGGGTTGCCGGGCACGATTTTCGCGCTTAACTTCTCATAGGTGGAGAGGTCGTGCGGCGTTCCTGCTTGGTGACAGATGATGCATTTTTGTTCGATGACGTTACTCCGCACCCACTCGTAATCGAGTTGCTCTGCGGTCCATGGAATTTTGTTTGCTATCGGACGCTTGATGGCATCGCGACCTACTTTTTTGTCGAAAAATCCTGATACAACTTCGTAGGTGTTGCCATTTTGTTCCTCTTCACGCACCACCAAGGTATCGGGTTTTTCCGCATCGGACGCTACCGCTTCAGCAAAATCAGCCCGCTGTCGATTGATGGTGGCATAGAAATCTAGAGTGAATGATTGGCCGGATGGATCGAGCACGCTGCCGTGCAACTGCGTATACATGGCTGGCAAAAGATCGGGGATTTCAAAGAATACTACGCGCGGATCTTGTTGTGGGATGATGCGTGTGATCTGCAAGCGATCATGTCCGATTTCTTGCGGCGAGCGAGCTGAGTAATCCGCCGACCCGTAGGTGATTTGGTAGTCAACAGTGTTCCATTGTTGGGCAAAAAATTTCTCACGTTGGAGTGAAGCGGGATCAACCGGTTCATGAAAGTGGATCAGTAATCCATTGCGATGCGCTTGCCAATCACTGACCACTAGCGATTTTTTTCTACTGTAGCGGATGCGGTGAAAGCAGCCTTCTTGCACTGCATAGTCGCCCCAGCCATCGAGCCCCACGCAGTAGACTTGTCCATCGCGTGGGTTTTTTGCGAGCCGCAGCGCACCACTCGCAAACTCTCCCGGCATCGGGCATAGCGCAGCTTGTGGCGTGCCTTCGTTTTCATCCCGCAGCATGCTATACCAAGTTCCCGTTCCATAACTCAAGCCGAGGATCGAGTGGCCCAGAGGTCCGAAGCGTGGGTCGTTGATAAAAATTCTACTGCCAGGTGAGCTATCGATACCGCGCGGTAGATAAAGGATGCGGCGTTTTTTGCTACTAGAATGAGCGTTTTCAGGATGCATCGATTCGAATACCGTGCAAGCGCCATTGTAGTTTTCGCCTTCCGATGAATCGGACAAAACAAGGCCATCATTGCGCACGGCGAGGCCCAGCGGATTGCGCGAGCCATCGCCCACTTGTTTTACCTGCTTGCCATCGGCGCTGATCGAAAAAATGCCAACTCCGCCATTGCGATAAAAATTTCCGGCGGCATCACAGCGAAGATCGCCACCGTTTTCGGCGCTGAGGGGAAGCTCTACTCGATTGAATTGCTCGTATTCGTCCGCTTCCAGATCAGCATTTTGATCGTGCAGTTTGATGATTTGCTTGCGGCAACTCACATGCGGCACGCCATCGACTACCACGAGCCCCATAGGTAAGTTTAGTCCCGATGCAAAGCGCCGCCATTTGACTTGCTTGAGTTCGTTGTCCAGTCCCTCGATGCGCCAGACATCGCCGACCATCGTGCAGACATAAGCGATGCCGTTTTCATCAAAATCAATGCCACTCAGTGTCAGCGGTTGGTTCCAGGGATTTTCCATGGGCAAGTTGATGTCATCGATCTCATAGGCACCCTTTGCCGCAGCTGGATCGGCATTCAGATGTCCCTGGGTAATTATGGTCTGCGGAAAGCTTGGCTTTTTTTGTTGAACCGTATGCAAGGGATCGCGAGCAGGCATGCGATTGATCCGTGCGAGCGCCTCTGCGTCTTGTTTGCCTTTCCATGTGCGCACTTCCATCCATGCATTGCGAGTGGCCGCATGCAGGACAAAAGTTTTTCCGTTAGTATCTAACGAAAGTTTCAGCCCGCCACCAAATTGGAGGAAATGCTGACATCCACCATCTTGTCCAGGTGCGAGATAGAAGCCGTCTGCCACTTTTTTTACGAGACCAGCACCTTGCGGATTGAAGCGCATTTCAGGCATTCCCTCAGCAAAAGCAAAGCGCCGAATCACCACCAGATCATCGGCTTTTCCGTCTAGTGAGATTTGTTCCAGAAAGGCACTGGTGCCTACTTCATGACGATATGCGATCTCACCTGCGTTGGTGTGATAGCTTTTGAATGCGATTGTTTGAATACCCGCTGACCATTCTGGCTGACTCGTCTGCAGCCATACTTTGCCCTCTGCTTGGATGGTGAATCCCCAACAATCCACTGCGCCGCGAAATGGTCCGGGAGGTGAGATCAATCGGGCGCTGGTGAGCACTCTGCAAATGCCGGGCAGGCGCAGATCATAGACGATCACGGATTCATTTGCGGGAAATGTCATGTACTCCAACCCATACTCGCCGCGCGATAGCATCGACGGCAGAATCGGCGGCTTCTCACGTTTCAGAGACTGAATCGATACCTCATTCGTCACTCCCCAGTGTCCTCTGCGTCCACCATCGAGCCCTGTGAAGGGTAGGAGCAATGTTTCTTGTGCCGCTGGATTTTTTGCTTGCTCGATGTGCCACTGCGCTTGTCGTTGGTAATAATCATAGATGCGATAGCGATTCACCTCGGCATTCGCAAAACGATGCGCTTCCCGCCCCAGTCCCGTCTGCGCAAAGGGAAGATCGGAAAGATTTCCTCGCAAAGGTTTTTCATCGTAAACGCCCTGTGCCGCGGCGCGACATAGGAGCTCAGCAGTAATGATCAGTGCGATGGAAAATCCTTTCATGAGTGGTAAGCGAAAATCTTGCCATGGATCACAGATCTTCCGGCGGAGTCAGATGTGTTCTTACGATCGAGCTTGTCTAACTTTGTCAACTTACGCGAAATCTTCACAACTCACTACCGCATCAATCGCAAGCGGTGATATGATCGTCTCACTTTTTTTGGGAGAGAAGATTCGCTCGGCAGACTTGCGTTGCCGATGGCGGGCGATCGACTCTCCGTGATGCACTGTTCTGATTTTTGTGATTTCGCGCTTGGAATTTTTCTTGCTTCGGGTGCATGATCGGGCAGTGACGATGGATGAAGAAATGATCGAAGAGGATTTCACTCGCTTGGAGTCGGTGTTTGTGCGACACCGCAATGCCCTGTGGGTGCGGGCTTCCTTTACGGGGATGTTTACGGACTATTACATCCATTTGATGGAGCAAAAAATCCGCCACAATCCAGAACTGGATCTGATGCTCAAGGAGCACTTGGTAATGTTGAGTCTTTATCTTACGACTCGGCCCTGGGCGGAGACCACGGGCTGGACGGTGAATCTCCGTGCCCCACGGGTCAATCTTTTTGCCGCAGGCGGCTGTACCCAGGAGTCGGTTATTGGTCGATTGTTCACCGAGGATGTGCGCGAGCCGGATCGTAATTATTTTTACTCACAAACGACCACGCCGCATGGCAAAGCGCCGCGAGTTTCATCGATGGAAATGCCCACGCGCAATCCTCTCGAATGGTTCGAGGAATTCTATCACCAATCTGAGCAGCGCCCTGGACGCGCCTTTCACATGGGTGATGACGATTATGCCATCGTGGTCGCACAGCCTGATTGCGATCTCGATTGGCTCGCCGCACTCGATGTAGAAGCGGTGAAAAACATGGAACGTGATGAGGAAACAAAGTTGTTAGAGGTGCGTCGTGTGCGTTTTCATTGCGGCTGCAATTTGCTCAAAATCATGCCCTTGTTGTCTTCGTGGCACGATCGTCTCGATGATCTTTTCGGCGAGCTGCAAGTGATCAATGTCCAGTGCCCACGCTGTGCTGCCGTCTATGCGGTATCGCGCGAGATGGTGGTGGAATTCCAGCGGAAAAACCAAGGATCTTGAAGCTTTACCATCACCAACAATTTTCCGATCTCGCGGCCTTGCTCGCGCGCAAACAAGGAATGGGCGAGTCGATCAGTGTTGTCATCCCGACTCTCAATGAGGAAGCAACAGTGGGGGGAATCGTCTCGATCATCCGCCGCGAATTGATGGATCAGGTCGGCTTGGTAGATGAAGTATTGGTGATCGATTCCGGATCCAATGATCGCACCTGTGAGATCGCGCGCGCAGCCGGAGCTCGTGTATTTTGCGCCGCCGACATCGCGCCAGAGTGGGGAAATCATCCCGGCAAGGGCGAGAATTTGTGGAAATCACAGTTCGTAGCGCAGGGTAGCATTTTTTGTTTTATCGATGGCGACATCCTCGACTTTCATTCAGGATTTGTTACGGGATTGGTCGGTCCCTTGCTAGATGCCGAGCATCTGCACACGCAGTATGTGAAGGCGTTATACCGTCGGCCTCTACTCTCGACCGATGGCCCCGCGCAACAAGGTGGCGGTCGGGTTTCTGAAATTCTGATGCGCCCGCTGTTCTCGCTGTTTTACCCGCAACTCTGCGAGTTCATCCAGCCTCTGGCTGGCGAGTATGCGGTTCGTCGTTCGCTGCTAGAACGATTGTCCTTTCCCTGCGGCTATGCGGTTGAGACCACTCACTTGATCGATACTCTCCAGCTCTGCGGCATGGAGGCCTTCGCGCAGTGTGATCTCGATTGCCGCCACCACCGCAATCGCGACCTCGCCGATCTCGGCGAAATGTCCTGCGCCATCCTTCAAGTCTTTCTCGCCCGCGCTGAGCGCGATGGGCTACTGGCGCTGCGCAACGTTTCTGCCGACTACATTCGCCAGATCTGGGTGGATCAGGAATGGGAGCGGCAGAAAAAAAATCTCGATGTCCGCGAGCGACCCGCCTATGCTACGCGCCAGCACCCACACCTCTCTTGATGAAATTGCACTGGCTCACCGAGGCGCAAATGGATGACACCATCGCGCTGCTATCCTATCTCAATCCGAACGTCCCCACGGCCACCTTGCGAGAACGCTATGAAAAAATCATGCGCGAGCACAACAACTATCGTGTGTTAGGAGCCTTCATCAATGGTCAGCTCGTCGGGCTCACCGGCATCTGGCACGGTACCAAACTCTGGTGCGGAGATTACATGGAAGTGGACAATCTCGTCGTGCATCCAGACTATCGCGGTAAAGGCATCGCCTCCTCGCTCATGGAACGCGTCAATGAATTGGCAAAAGAAGCAGGCTGTAACATCGAGGTGCTCGATAGCTACACCACCAACTACCCCTCGCACCGCATCTACCAAAGCAAAGGCTTCGAGATCTGGGGCTTCCACTTCATCAAACCACTCCGCGACTTCGAGCACTGAGGTGCCCCTATGGAGAAGGGATTTGAAATCCCTTCCTTCCATCGTCTATGGCATACCCTCGACCATGCAAAGGGATATGAGAGTTCACCATCTAGGCACAAAAAAACAGCGCATTGCGCTGTTGAGTTCATTATTCGGCCTAAGCCTACATGAAAGAGATGGTACACGGGGACGGGATCGAACCGCCGACCGACCGGGTGTAAACCGGTTGCTCTACCGCTGAGCTACCCGTGCATGGGGTGGGGGAGAGGAATATAGGAATATTTCCACCGATGGCAAGAAAGAATTTCAGGATTCATCAATTTTTTCGAAAATCGATACTGTTTTGACTCATACTCGTCGTTTTTACTCCTTATACTCAATGTAAAATGGTAAGATAAACTTGAAACATCGAATGGAGTTACCATCGCAACGTTCAGCGAGCATAGGGCGCGCAATACCAAGTGATTTTCATGAAAATGGTCCTGCAAAGTGTGAAATTCTTCGCAGGCCCATGAATGTTGATGAGTTGAGTGGACGTTACTCAAGCGGTGGCAATTCCCGCACTTATGGGGCGTTGCCGCTGATGGAGTATTGGCCGATGCTGCCGTAGCTGGAGTAACCATCGGCGAGAATGTCACCGCGGCCAACACTGGTGACGCGGAGGAAGTAGGTTCCTGCACTCAAGGTGGCGCTGACGCTGGCATCGGTGAGGAGATCGGCATTGTCTGAGGTGATGACGGCACCGCTGGCATCGAGAATTTCCAATTGGACATCGACGTTTTGGCTGGTTGCATCTCCGCTGGCGCTGAATGAGCAAGCTCCGCCTACTGTGGAGAAGCTAAATACATCGGCATCGCCTGTGGTCTCGATGATGCCTTTGGCGCTGCGTGCACCGCTCGTGCCCGTGATGGCTGCTGCGGTGGCAGTGGTGTTGCCTTGTTGATCGACGCGGTAACCGAAGCCATTGAGGCTGGTGATTTTGCTGAGGTCATTTTCGGTGTTGTTCGCACTGAGGTATTCTCCTTTTGACCACTGCACCAGCAGCTTATAGTAGCCTACGCCCATGATGGGTGCCCAGCCTACTTCGCCACTGCCATGGCCTGTGTAGTAGCCTTCAGCGGGGGAAATGCGACCGTCATGAGCAAGGGACAGGGTGTGTCCGATTTCGTGGGAACTCGCTTCCGCAATGTAGCGGGGTGAGTTCGACAACATGTCTGAGAAGACCCAGCAAGGAGTGTCGCCTGTCCAAGTGAAGGAATTCAGGTAAGCGACGCCACCAGCGTTTGTGCCATACCATTCGTTGTCAGGGGTGATGATGCAGCGGATGCGGCGATTGGTAGGAGCAGCGAGGTAGGCGCTTTCTTCGGTGGTCACGTTGATTTGGAAGGGGGCGTAGTCTTCTGCGACGCGATTGCAGATTTCGATCATTTGGGCGTTGCTAAGCGTGCCAACGACGCCGCCTGTGGTGATGGTGGCTCCGCCAGCCCAGGAGGTGCCGGAGACGACTTGTCCATCCATGTCGAGATAAGCGACAGCGACAGCTCCAGGAAGGCTATTGAAAACGGGCACAGCACTAGGGGCGGAATCATCGTTGGTGATGGTGCCTAGGCCCTGGGCATCACTGATGGTGGCATTGACTGGATTGGAGAGATTGACGGTAAATGTCTCATTCGCTTCCACGGTGGTGTCGCCGATAATGGGGACAAGGATGGTGGCAGTAGTAGCTCTTGCGGGAATGGTGACGGTGCCAGCTGTTGCAGTTAAGTCGGAGCCAGAAGTGGCTGTGCCATTGGCGGTGCTGTAGGTGGCGGAAATGGTTTTATTTCGATCAGACTTCGACAGTGTGACGGTAAATGCAAGGTTCTTGGTGCCACTATTGCCCTCGGTGACGGTGGCATCGGAAATTCTCAGCGATAGTGTGGTGGTAGTGCCGCCGCCGCCCGTTGGTTTGGCTTCTTGGATGAGTTTTTTGGCTTTGGCGATAGCTTGGGCATCCGCTTCATCGCTTTTTTTGCCGCGCACTTTGTCCACAGGAGGTAGGCCCATCTGGGCGACTTCTCCCGCCTTGTAGTCGAGGAGTGAGCAGATCATCTCGCTGAGCTCATGGCGTGTGGCGGTGATGCCGTCGCTCGATTTTTTGAATTCGTAGGCAACGGGGTGGTTCTCGTAGTAAAGTTGTGCCAGGAAGAAGTCCATGCTCGCATTTTCTTGAATGCTGAGTTGACCACTGGGAGAACCTTGGATGGTAAGGTTCGTGACGATGGTGCCGTCGCTATGTGTGTTGCGGTTGGAGACGCTGGCTTGGAGAGTCGGCACATGGGGCGAGAGCTTGAGCGCAAAGGACGTACCTACTTCATGCTGACTGACGGCTGAAAAGCTATCAGCGGCGATGTTGATGGCTTTGCTGCTGCGCTCGCGGCCGTTCGATGCGACGGTTTCCCACAAC